>OIYY01000131.1_pt1 | contig 57399 bp, 44 predicted proteins | sample 1588341 | NCBI WGS metagenome assembly OIYY01 (sample SAMN03283287) | human gut metagenome | biome: human-associated habitat; material: feces | host: Homo sapiens | place: Peru | collected 2012
GCAGACGCGCTAGATTTAGGTTCTAGTGGGAGACCGTGCAGGTTCAAGTCCTGTTGCCCGTACTATTTACAAGGGTTTCAGAGGTTTTTATTACTTCTGAAATTCTTATTTTTTTATCATTTTTTCCTATACGAAAGGATACCACAATGCAGGCTTACAAGGATTTAGTAAAAGCACTTCCGGGCTTAAAAGAGGATATGCCACGCGCATTTTACATGCTCGCAGAGCTCTTTGATTACGGTTCATTTGATATATGCAGAAGTGACGACAAATATATAATCCCATATATCATGAACGATGCGGTGGAATGCTATCTGACTGTGGAAAATGCAGTGTTAAAGGGCGATTATCATAGCGAGGAAGAAATCATTTCGGCATCGTTGGTTTTAAGAAATGAAAAAGGCTACGGACTTATTCTGCACCAGCACGACAATGTGGTCACACTCTGGTTTGATAATTTGCATGTGCATGAGGCATGCTTTAAATACCATGAAATAGGGCATTTCTGGGTAAAGGGACAGGAACAGTGGCGCATGCTTGTATATATGGTAGGAACCATCGCGGACAAGTATATGTACATGGGAAAGGAATACTGCAACGAGACAGAATGCTTTATCCAGAGCCTTATTTACTTTGCACCGTTTCGCAGATGGACACCGGTACCCGGCGATTTGATGGAGTATCATTTTCCGGCCCGTGTAGAGGGAATAGACATTATGGAGGAGCTTTGCAGGGAGGTTTCGGACACTGATTATCTTAAGCTCATTGCACGCTACAGGGCAAATCCATGTGAGAAAACTGAAAAGCTTTTGAGCAGACATTTAGCCGATGCAAAAAGAGTACCACTTTATCAGTATATTTATAAGCTTGTGATAAAAGCATCAAAGGATTATCAGGAGAGAAATTACGGAAAGCAGATAAATGAACGCATAAAAGAAAAGCGTAAAGCGCTTGAACAGGAGCTGCTTCAAAAGGGGTACACCGGAAAATATCCTGTGTTTATAAAGAAAAATACGACTGTGCGTGTAATGGAGGAACAGCCCTACGTCACAGCAATTCTCGAGTGGGATGATTACAAATATAAGCAGCAGCTCATGATTTCTGAGTGCAGTGCCAAAAAGTATGACGGAATAAATGCAGGATTTTTTAAAGGAATAGGCAGACACGGACGCATTGTGCAGGTGTAGATACACATAAAAGTGTAAACGTAAATAAAGATATAGACGTAAATAAAAGCCACGGAGCAATCCGTGGCTTTCATAATACGCTTATTACAAGGATGGGCTTGAGAAGACTCGAACTTCCGACCTCACGCTTATCAGGCGTGCGCTCTAACCGGCTGAGCTACAAGCCCTTGTGTTTTGCACAAAACGTATACTACAATATTTTTAGTGAGAAGTCAAGAGTTTTTTTATAGGTTTTCTCCATCTGTTTTATTTTTCGGATAATCGTTTGAGTGCGCACTGATGACCTCATTAATCCAGTCTACGCACTGCTTTTTACCGTCATCTGAAAATGGAAAGGTATTGTCGGTCTTTTTGCTGTCGTCGGTCAGGTCAAAAATATACGGCCCCGGCCATATCCAGGCATGAAAGATTGGCTCGCCCTTTTCCTCGGGAGTATCTTCGGTGGCTTCCTTGATGACAGGCTCCTCGCGCTTTATGAGAAAGCGCATGCCGTTCATCCAGCCGGTAAAGGTTGTTTTTTTATAGTAGTTGAGATTGAGTGCATCGTCGTATGTAAGCATATATGGCTCCTTGATATAGATGATATGTAATTATACATCAAATATCTGATTAATGCCAGATTAATGACGGTGCTTAATAATTTGAAGTAATTATACGATGAAAATTAATATTTTAATGCAGAAATAAAAAATGAATAAAAATGTATAAATAACTCTTATAAGCTGCATAAACGGCCCTTATTAATGAGTATTATAAAAATATGACTAATTTTTATGCAAAAATAAAAATGATATAGGAAAATATATCCAATTGACAAAGTATGATTTCTGTGTATAATAAAAAAGAATTGTTCGCGTCAGAACGACAGTTGTATCAGACAGCAAGATTAGGGAGTGTGTAATGACAATGACGTCATTCGCACTTTTTTGCGTATTAGACAAAATACTTTGACGTGGTGCAGTGATAATGCTTTAAAAAATAAAAACAATGCATTATCGATACAAATCCAAGAGGGAGAGAAAAATATGGGTAAGTACATTGTAAAGAGAGTTATTCTCGCGATTTTTACAATCTTCATTATCAGTCTTATTACATTCTTTGCCATGAATGCAATTCCGGGTGGTCCATTCAATTCGGAGAAGGCAAAGAGTCCGGCGGTAATGAAAGAGCTTGAGGCACGCTACGGACTGGATCAGCCACTTATAGTCCAGTACAAGAACTACATGGCAGGCGTGCTGCACGGAGATTTCGGTGTTAGTCTTAAGACAGACCGTCCGATCTCAGATATCATTGGGGAGAGCTTCCCTATTTCAGCGAAGCTGGGACTTTTAGCGGCGCTCACTGCGATAGTATTCGGAGTGGTGCTCGGATCGATAGCAGCGCTGATGCGAAATAAATGGCCGGATAGAGTTATAGTATTCTTCGTCACGCTGATTACGTCGATGCCGTCATTTGTCATCGCTACATTATTACTTTATTTCTTCTGTATAAAGCTTGGTGTGGTGCAGGCCTTCAAATCAGGAAGCAACATGATATTACTTCCGGTGCTGTCACTGTCACTTTCACCGATGGCATATATTACAAGACTTACAAAGACTTCAATGCTTGATGCACTCGGACAGGATTACATCCGTACGGCAAAGGCCAAGGGTGTACATCAGTACAAGATTATATTTGTACATGCGCTTCGTAATGCGCTCATTCCGGTCATCACATATGTGGGACCTATGATTGGTGGTATCCTCACAGGTTCAATGGTTATTGAGAGTATTTTCAATATCGGAGGACTCGGTTCCAAGTTCGTAAGCTGTATCACAAACCGTGATTACACAATGATTATGGCTACAACGCTTTTCCTTGCTGTAATCATGGTAGGCGCGAACCTCATTACAGATATTGTATACAAAGTGATTGATCCACGTATTAAGCTTGATTAAGGAGAGATAAAGATGAAAGATAATATGAAGAGAGCACCTTTCTCTACACAGATTGACCTTAGCAAGTTCAATATGAAGGATTTTGCCAAGGCATCAGATGAAGAGAAACGCCAGCAGGAGGTTATGGGTGAGTCGACCACATTCTTAAAGGATGGTCTTAAGAGACTCCGCAAAAATCCACTGGCTATGGGTTCTATTATAGTTTTGGTTTTACTTATTTTGGTTATTCTTCTGGCACCAAAGATTGTGCCATACGGCTATGCAGATATTGTTAAGGGTGCACAGAATTTAGGACCTTTCCAGTACAGCGAGGCAGAGCAGGCACAGATTGATGCAGGTGAGAAGCTTTTCCCACACATTTTTGGTACAGATGAGCTCGGAAGAGACTATTTTATCCGTGTTGTCTATGGAGCGCGTGTATCACTTGGAGTCGGTGTGTTTGCATCACTGCTTGTGCTTATAATCGGTATCATTTACGGTTCCGTATCAGGCTTCTGCGGAGGCAAGGTGGATATGGTTATGATGAGAATAGTAGATATCATTTATTCATTGCCTGATATGCTGCTCATCATTTTACTCGCAGTTGTATTAAACGAGGTGCTCACACCTGTAATAAAGGGTACAGTGCTTTCAAAGCTCGGTGTCAACATGATTGCACTTTTTATAGTGTTTGGATTGCTTTACTGGGTAGGAATGGCAAGACTTATAAGAGGTCAGATTCTTACCATCAAGCAGAATGAGTACATTCTCGCAGCAAAGTGTATCGGAACATCATCAGCCCGCACTATCAGAAAACACATTTTGCCGAACTGTCTGTCAGTAATCATCATTACTACAGCGCTTCAGATACCTTCAGCTATATTTACTGAGAGTTATCTGTCATTTATCGGCCTTGGTGTTTCGGCTCCTATGCCTTCACTTGGTTCGCTGGCAAATACCGCGCGTGGCGGACTTCAGAGCTACCCACTGCGTCTTATTTTCCCGGCGCTTACGATTTGTATCATTGTTCTTACATTGAATCTTATCGGCGACGGCTTAAGAGATGCATTTGACCCTAAATTATCGAAATAGTAAGGAGTGAGTAAGATGGAAGATAATAAGTTTGTTCTTGAAGTATCTGATCTGCACACTACCTTCAAGACCGATAACGGAGACGTATCCGCTGTAAACGGTGTCAGCTTTAAGCTTGAGCCGGGAAAGACTCTTGGAATCGTAGGAGAGTCGGGCTCAGGAAAGTCCGTTACAGCATATTCAATCATGCAGATTCTTGCTGAGAATGGTGCCATCACAGGCGGCTCAGTAAAATATAAGGGTGAGGATATCACCAAATTTAACAAAAAGAAAATGGCCGATTTCAGAGGAAAATGCTGTTCAATCATTTTCCAGGATCCTATGACATCGCTTAATCCGGTATTTACGGTAGGCTACCAGCTTGAGGAGGCAGTGCTTCTTCACACAAACCGTACCAAAAAGGAAGCAAAAGAGCGTGCTATAGAGATGCTTACACTTGTAGGTGTCAATGAGCCTGAAAAGAGAGTAAAGCAGTATCCACATGAGCTTTCAGGTGGTATGAGACAGCGTGTCATGATTGCTATGGCGCTAGCCTGTGAGCCGGATATTCTTATCGCAGATGAGCCTACAACAGCTCTTGATGTGACTATTCAGGCACAGATTCTTGAGCTTATGCAGTCACTGCAGGAAAAGCTCGGCATGGCAATCATCATGGTTACACATGATCTGGGTGTCATTGCTTCAATGTGTGACGAGATTATAGTTATGTACGGCGGCCGTGTCTGCGAGAGAGGAACAGCAGATGCTATATTCTACAGCCCGGCGCATGAGTACACAAAGGGACTGCTTCGTTCAATCCCTACAAAGACCAATTCAAAGACCAGACTTGTTCCTATCGGAGGAACACCAATCAATATGCTCAACATGCCAAAGGGCTGTGCATTCTGCCCTCGCTGTGATGCGGCTATGAAGATATGTCTCACCGAAAAGCCGGAGGAAATCTGGGTTGGAGAGGATCATCTTGCATCATGCTGGATGAATATTAAGAATATGATGGAGGAGGGAAAATCAAATGAGTAATGATACAAAAAACAACGAGTACCTGCTCAAGGTAGACCATTTGAAACAGTATTTCCCTGTTCATGACGGATTTAAAAAGATGGAATTAAAAGCAGTCGATGATGTGTCATTTGCCATAAAGCCGGGTGAGACACTCGGACTTGTTGGAGAGTCAGGCTGTGGAAAGACAACCGTAGGACGTACTCTTTTACGTCTGTATCAGCCTACAGCAGGACGCATTGAGTTCGACGGCAATGTATTGTTTGACAGTGAGAAGAAGATAGATGTGAATATGCATCCTTACCGTAAGCAGATGCAGATGGTATTCCAGGATCCGTATTCATCACTCAACCCTCGTATGACGGTTGAGGATATCATCGGAGAGCCTCTCGATGTGCACAAGCTTTACAATAGCAAGAAAGAGCGCCATGAGATGATTATGGATCTCATGGAGACAGTTGGACTAAACGCAGACCATGCCACACGTTATGCACATGAGTTTTCGGGTGGACAGAGACAGCGTATCGGAATAGCAAGAGCGCTTGCAGTAGATCCGAAGTTTATCGTATGTGATGAGCCGGTATCGGCACTTGATGTTTCAATTCAGGCCCAGGTAGTCAACATGTTTGAGGACCTGCAGAAGGAGAGAGGCTTATCATACCTGTTTATAGCGCATGATTTGCTTGTAGTGCAGCATATCTCTGACAGAATAGCAGTTATGTATTTGGGTCATATGATGGAGCTTGCAGATGCAGATGAGCTGATGGACAATCCAATCCATCCGTACACACAGTCGCTGCTTTCAGCGGTTCCGATTCCGGATCCTGAGACTGCCAGACACAGCAAGCGAATCGTGCTTGAGGGAGATGTTCCTTCACCTCTTCGCATGCCTAGCGGTTGTCCATTCCGTTCACGTTGTAAATATGCGACAGAACAGTGTGCAGCAGCACGTCCGGAGCTTACAGACAGAGGAAACGGACATATGGTTGCATGCTTCAACCGCTAATATAAGGTTTTTACCGGCATATAGCTTAAGTCACTTGTGCCGGTTCTAACATAAATTTATTTTCATATTAATTAATTAGGAGGAAGAAAGATGAAAAAGAGATTAGTAGCACTTACTCTTGTTGCAGTTATGGCACTTGGCATGACTGCTTGTGGAAGCAAGAGCAACAACAAAACATCTACTAACGACACTCCTGATACTGCTGTATCAACAGCGGTAGACTGGACAAGCTATGACAAGTTAGTAGATTCTATCCGTACAGAAGCAGATCTTGCAAAGCGTGCAGAGATGATGCACCAGGCAGAGGATATGCTTATGGATACATGGTGTGTTATTCCACTTTACTACTACAATGACCAGTATATGCTCAAGGATTATGTCACAGACGTATACTCAACAGTAGAGGGTATGAAATACTTCTACAATGCAAAGAACACAAAGAATGCCGGAAAGTTAAACATTTTCATGGCATCAGAGCCTGATCATATCGATCCTGCATTAAACAGTACTGTTGACGGCGGATGTCTTGCAGTAAACAGCTTTGAGGGTCTTATGCGTTACAACGCTGAGGGCAAGCTTGAGCCTGCATGTGCAGAGAACTATGAGGTTTCTGAGGATGGCCTCACATACACATTCACAATGCGTGACGGTCTTAAGTGGTCAAATGGTGATGAGCTTACTGCAAAGGATTTCGAGTGGTCTTGGAAGAGAGCTGCAGATCCTAAGACAGCTGCAGATTACAGCTACCTTTGCGCAGTATTCGCAGGATATGATGATACAAAGGGTCTTGCTGCTGATGATGTAGTTGCTTCTGATGATGGAAAGACTCTTACAGTCAAGCTTAAAGCAGTTACACCATACTTCCTTGACTTATGTGCATTCCCATTCTTCTTCCCTGTAAACCAGAAGTCAGTTGAGGGAAATGATGACTGGGCAAACGATGCAAGCGACAAGTTCGTTACAAACGGTGCATTCACACTCAAGGAGTGGAAACATGATTCAAGCATGACATATGTTAAGAATCCTAACTACTGGGATGCTGACAATGTAACAGTTGATGAGATGAACGTAATGCTTACATCTGATGATGTTTCAGCTTACACAGCTTACCAGAACGGTGACCTTGATTTTATTGATTCAATTCCTACAGCAGAGATTGAGGCAGCTAAGAAGACAAGCGAGTTCTACACAGTAGATAACCTTGGAACATACTACGCAGGCTTCAACATCAACTCTAAGCTCTACTCAGAACTTGGATTAGATGCTGACCAGGCTAAGGTATTCAGAAAAGCAATCTGTCTTCTTATCGATCGTCAGTACATCATCGATACAATCGCCCAGGGCGGACAGAAGATTGCCACAACATTTATTCCAGAGGGTGTTACAGATGGTAACGGTGGCGAGTTCAAGAACAAGGACTACTACAGCACAGATTACGATAAGAACTTTGAGGAGGCTAAAGAGCTTCTTGCTTCTATCGGATTATTAGATGAGAGCACAGGTCAGGTAAACCAGACTATCGAGTTCTCATACCTCGTAAACAACTCAGAGGCCAATGTAAAGATTGGTGAGGCTATCCAGGCTGATCTTTCAAAGGTAGGTATCAACTTAAAGGTTGAGCAGCAGGAGTGGAACGTATTCCTTAACAGCCGTAAGGACGGACAGTTTGATTTCGCCCGTGAGGGATGGCTTATGGATTACAACGATCCAATCAACATGCTTGAGATGTTCACAACAAAATCAGGTAACAACGATATGCAGTTCGGTCGTTAATTTGATTTTGCAATCATAGCAAAGCAGCTTATAGGAAGTCATACAGCTATTGTATGGCTTCCTTTTTTTGCTTTTAAAGTGGTTTTTTAAGTGCAAAAAAGGCTCTTTAAAAAAATATGATAATGGTGTAGAATTGTTATTATATAGTTTTAGAATGATGTTTGAGGGTGTGTGATGATTTTAGGACTAAGTGATACGGAAAAGAAATTTAAGACAGCGATGGATACGGCAGGTGCCGACATGACAGTGGTCAACAGCTGGCTTAAGCTGTATGTAAAAACAAAAAAGAATTCCTCCGGTGTTGCAAAGCGCTATTATGGCGTGAAGACCGGTTTAAGCAGCCTACTTTCAGATTTAAAGGAGCTTGAGCAGCTTGTTATCGGGTACCATGAGCTCACAGGGGCTGACAGGAAGCGCTTTGGAGAGCTGATAAAGGCGTGCAAAGCAAAAAGCGGCATGTTTGACGATGAGTTTTTAATCAGCAAGGCCGACACGGATTTTCACACGACTCTGGACTCTGTTGTAAAGCAGGGGGAGAGGTATTTATCATCCTTTGACAACGGCATTATTTTGCAGAGTGAGATAGAGAATCTGATGCACCTGACAAATGAGGGACTTGAAAGAAAAAAGCCTGATTTGTTTGCCTTGTCATATTTCTATCTGGGGCATAGCAACAAGGAGCTTGCAGAGCTTAATTTCACACAAAAGACCAAGCAGGTGCATGAGATATATTATGAGGAGTTTTGGAAGGCTATATTAAAGCAGCTTGAGGCATGTGTGAAGCAGGCTGAGGCCATAAACGATAAGTATGAGGGCACAACAGACCGGCGCACGGCAAGGATACTGTCAGAGCTTAAGCCACTTCTTGTGGGCATTGCAAAGCAATGGGAGCCGGAACAGACAGCGGAGTACATACTGCGCGACATGTGCAGGATATTCAAGGATTGATATAGAAATGCAGATTGATAAAGGAGCAGAATATGGATGTTATAATTTGGGCTATTATATTAGGAGCTGTTTTTTACATTAATAAGAAATCAAAGAACGCAGGTGGCAAAAATACGCAGCCAAACAAGCCGAGGCCACAGCAGAGACCGCAGGTGCAGCAGATATGGAACAGCATGCAGAATACAGTTCAGTCGGGTATGAATGCATTGAACCAGACATATCAGCAGAAGTCACAGCCACAGAGACCACAGATGCAGCAGAGAGTACAGCCACAGCCGAGACCACAGCAGAGCAATCCGGATATAGTGCAGAGGGCCGTGAAAAATAACGCACGCTTTGCGGATGATACGACACAAAAAGAGCTTGAGGCTATGCACGGACATAGCGAGGCACAGCAGAGAATGGCTCAGGAGCACTCAAGAAACTGCCAGACACTGCATACCAAAGCGGCAGACGGTGCAAAGATTATAGAGGCTGAGACACAGAGCATGTTTGGCAGTGTTGATGATCTGATTGCCATGGGATACAGTGGCAATCTGGAGTTTGAGAGAGATTTCCTTGGGGAAGGCTTAGACATGATTAACAACTTTTAAATAATAGGAAAAGAGGCAGAAATGATGGACCAAACACCAAAGCCAGGAGAGCTTTACAGGCACTTTAAGAATAAGCTGTATCAGATAGTTACAGTGGCAACACATTCAGAGACAGGAGAAAAGCTGGTGATTTATCAGGCTTTATATGATGATTTCGGCGTATATGCAAGGCCGCTTGATATGTTTGTAAGCGAGGTAGACCATGAGAAATATCCTGATGTGAAGCAGAAATACAGGTTTGAGAGGGTTACGATTAAGGATAAGCCGGAGGATATGCTGAGAAAAAGCATCTCTTCTGATGCAAATGTGATCACAGCTAATGCGCCGGAAACCGTGAGTGTTCAAGCACAGGCATGTCATGAGCCGATACCGGATGCAGACGCAGGCCAGGCTCCAAATCCGCGTTTGATGGAGTTTCTGGATGCTGATACCTTTGAGGAGAAGTACAATATACTTGTCTCAATGAGGGATACCATAACCGACCGCCTTATAGATGATATAGCGGTGGTTATGGATGTTGTAGTTCCTGAGGGCCCATTGCAGAAGAGGTATGATGATTTGAAGAATACGATAAAGACAAGGCAGTACTATGAATTTTCCAACCGGCTCAGATAGCTGTTGTGATATTTGCCGGATTCGGTGACATCCTCGCCAAACCAGTCAGGGGCTACGAATTCATTTGCTGCGTCAACAGAGTCGAATTCCACCTCCACAAGCGTAAGAGGAGCCAGATCACCCTCAAATACATCAAGCTCAGCGGTCAGGCCGCCGTCAAGAGGTATGAGATAGCGGGTCTTTTCGATGAGGCGGCCGTCTATCTTTTGGACGAGATGTATGTATGCCTCTTTGGTAAGAGGAAGATTGTACTCCTCGCGCACCATAAGGCCGGCGCCCTTGTAGGTCATATAATAGCTGTCGTTTGAGCGTCTGACTCTGACAACAGGAGATGTGCACAGATAGCCCTGGGCAATTTTCTTGCTTGCGTAGCTGTCTAAATTGGAAGGAAGCTGTTTAATTAGGTATTTTCTTTCGATTTCCATGGTATGTCCTTTCGGTTTATGAGTGGATTTATAGTTACACATAACTGATTATAATGACCGGTATTTAAAAATTCAAGCGGTGAATCCAGGCTTATGAGCAGTAACTTTTTATAGGCGTTACTGATATGTAGTAATTTCTATAGTATTTTTAAGAAAAAGAAGGAGAAAAATATGAGTAAAGTAGGAATTTTTATGGCAGACGGCTGTGAGGAGATTGAAGGACTTACAGTGGTCGATATAGTTAGAAGAGCAAAGCTTGAGATTGAGACCATATCAATCACAGAAAAAGCTGAGGTGACAAGCTCACATCAGGTGACCTTTAAGACAGATACCACAAAGGCACAGGCTGATTTTGACAGCTACGATGCAATCGTACTGCCGGGAGGCATGCCGGGTACATTAAACCTTGGCGCGGATGAGACCGTAGTAAAGACAATTAAGAGCTTTGCCGCTGAGGGAAAGCTTGTTGCAGCGATATGTGCAGCGCCTAGCGTGCTCGGTGAGAATCATATACTAGAGGGCAAAAAAGCTACCTGTCATCCGGGTTTTGAGGAAAAGCTGCTCGGTGCACAATGGCTTGAGCAGCCTGTAGTTGTGGACGGGAATGTGATTACAAGCCGTGGAATGGGAACAGCGATTGCGTTTGCACTCGAGATTGTCAGATACTTCACAGACGATGCCACAGTAGAGCATATCCGACAGGGGCTGGTATACTAGACCGACAAGTCCTATATTATAACAAAAGAGGTCACACACCAAACCCCATGGTGCGCGGCCTCTTTTTGTGCTTGCAATTGAAGCGTATTTTTGAAGCTTGCTATTGCAGAGCTTATTTCATCTGCTGCTCCTGCTTCATGATCATCTGCTTGACCATCTCGCCACCGATTGAACCGGCCTGCTTAGAAGTAAGGTCACCGTTGTAGCCCTCCTTTAAAGGAACTCCAAGCTCTGAAGCAACCTCTTCCTTGAAACGGCTCATAGCCTCTTTTGCCTCCGGTACAGAAGCCTTTTTACTACTTGATGCTGCCATAATGCAATACCTCCTTTTAAAACGTTATACACAAGCTGTATGTGTATGGAAATATTATGCCGTAAAATGACAAAAATATGTTTTGGTATTGCTGACAATTTATGGAATTATACACAAAAGCAAATTTAATGTAAAAAACACTGGAAATAGTGGATTTGTTGTGTTATAATCATCCAATGACTGGGCTTAGCAGTTTAAAAAGCGTGCCCACATTACATTTGATGTACATACCATTCATATATATTTTTAAGGAGGATAACGATTGACATGAGTGTACAGGTTGAGAATTTAGAGCATAATATGGCGAAGCTTACTATTGAGGTAGCAGCTGAGGAATTAGAGAAAGCATTGGATTCTGCATATCAGAAGCAGAAGAAACAGATTAGTGTACCTGGATTCCGTAAAGGAAAAGTGCCAAGAGCTATGATTGAGAAAATGTATGGAGCAGGTGTGTTCTATGAGGATGCAGCAAACATTCTTATGCAGCAGACATACGCAGGTGCAGTTGACGAGAGTGGTGTTGATATAGTTTCACGTCCTACAGTTGAGGTTACTCAGATTGAGAAGGGACAGCCTTTCATCTACACAGCAGAGGTTGCTGTAAGACCAGAGGTTACTCTTGGTAAGTACATGGGCGTTACAGTTACAAAGATCGACACATCAGTTTCTGATGAAGAGGTTGACGCTGAGCTCGAGAACCAGAGAAACAAAAATGCAAGAACAGTTACAGTTACAGATCGTCCTGTAGCAGAGGGAGATACAGCAGTTATCGACTTCGAGGGATTTGTTGACGGAGTAGCTTTCGAGGGTGGAAAGGGTGAGAATCATCCATTAGAGATCGGTTCACACACATTCATCGATACATTCGAGGAGCAGTTAGTAGGAAAGAACACAGGCGATGAGGTTGAGGTCAATGTAACATTCCCTGAGCAGTATCAGGCAGCAGACCTTGCAGGAAAGCCGGCTACATTCAAGGTTAAGATCAACGAGATCAAGGCTAAGGAGCTTCCTGAGCTTGATGATGAGTTTGCACAGGATGCAGCAGGTGTTGATACATTAGCTGAGTACAAAGAGGAGATCAAGAAGAACCTCACAGAGAAGAAAGAGACAGAAGCTAAGAAGACTAAAGAGGATGAGGCTATCCAGAAGATTATCGACAAGTCAAAGATGGATCTTCCTGAGGCAATGATTGAGACACAGTGTGAGACAATGGTTGAGGAGTTTGCTCAGAGAATCGCACAGAGCGGTCTTACAATGGAGCAGTACTTACAGTTCTCAGGCATGACAGTTGACCAGCTTAAGGATCAGGTTCGTCCTGAGGCTACAACACGTATCCAGAGCAGCCTTGTACTTGAGCAGATTGCCAAGGAGGAGAACATCGAGGTTACTGATGCAGATATCGATGCTGAGGTAGAGAAGATGGCTAAGGCATACGGCATGGAGGCTGATAAGCTTAAAGAGTACATGGGAGATGCTGAGAAGGAGTCTATGAAGAAAGACCTCGCTATCACAAAGGCTGTAGATCTTGTCATGGACAACGTTAAAGAGCGTGCAAAGGCAAAGAAAAAGGCTGATGCAGAAGAGTCTACAGAAGAATAAGATTTTTTGAATCAAAATTTGATGGACTGGCTCAGAAGCCTATTTTCTGAGCCGGTCTTTTGAGCTTTTATAAAGGAGGCATTTTATATGAGTTTAGTACCATATGTCATTGAACAGACCAGCAGAGGAGAGCGCAACTACGACATTTACTCCAGATTATTAAAAGACCGTATTATTTTCCTCGGAGAGGAAGTGAACGAGACAACAGCAAGCCTTGTTGTTGCCCAGCTTTTATTCCTTGAGTCTGAGGATCCAAATAAGGATATCCACCTTTACATCAATTCACCGGGTGGAATGGTTACAGCAGGACTTGCTATTTACGATACTATGCAGTATATCAAGTGTGATGTCTCAACAATCTGTATCGGTCTTGCAGCCAGCATGGGGGCTTTTCTTCTCGCAGGTGGTGCAAAGGGCAAGAGATATGCTCTTCCTAATGCAGAGATTATGATTCATCAGCCATCGGGCGGTGCAAAGGGTCAGGCTACTGAGATTCAGATTGCTGCAGAGAATATTTTAAAGACAAAGAAGAGATTAAACGAGATTTTAGCAGCCAATACAGGCAAGCCATATGAGACAATTGCTGCCGATACAGAGCGTGACAACTATATGTCAGCACAGGAAGCAGCTGAGTATGGTCTTATTGACAGTGTAATAACAAACAGATAATTATAAGTTAGATGAATTTAAGAGGGTACCCCGTATGGGATGCCCTCATGCAATAAAAGGAGTTAATAATGGCAGGAAAAAACGACGGAAAGATTCGCTGCTCATTTTGCGGTAAGACACAGGACCAGGTAAATCGTTTGATTTCCGGACCTAATGGGGCTTTTATCTGCGATGAGTGTATAGATATATGTGCTGAGATTCTTGAGGAGGAAGGCGTTGAGGGCCATGAGGACAAGAGCAGCGCTAAGGATGATATAAATCTTGTTACTCCGGAGGAGCTCAAGGCATTTTTGGATGATTATGTAATAGGACAGGACCAGGCAAAGAAGGTGCTTTCGGTTGCTGTTTACAATCACTACAAGAGAGTGCTGGCAGGGGATACATCAGATGTTGAGCTGCAGAAGAGCAATATCCTCATGCTTGGACCTACAGGCTCAGGAAAGACACTTCTTGCGCAGACACTTGCCAGAGTGATAAATGTACCATTTGCCATCGCTGATGCTACAACACTCACAGAGGCAGGATATGTAGGTGAGGATGTGGAGAATATCCTCTTAAAGCTTATTCAGGCGGCAGATTATGATATCGAGCGAGCAGAGCACGGTATCATTTATATAGATGAGATAGACAAAATTACAAAGAAATCAGAGAATGTCTCAATCACCAGAGACGTGTCAGGAGAGGGTGTACAGCAGGCTCTTTTAAAGATTCTTGAGGGCACAGAGGCATCTGTACCGCCACAGGGCGGCAGAAAGCATCCACAGCAGGAGCTTATTCCAATTGATACAACCAATATACTTTTTATCTGTGGTGGAGCCTTTGATGGTCTGGAGAAAATCATCGACAGCCGTATGGATACATCATCTATCGGCTTCAATTCTGATGTAAAGTCAAAGACAGAGCTCAATGTGGGTGAGGCGTTTAAGCATGCACTTCCACAGGATTTTGTGAAGTTTGGACTGATTCCTGAGTTTATCGGACGTGTACCTATCACAGTCTCACTTGAGGCACTAGACAGGGATGCGCTTATCCGCATACTCAAGGAGCCTAAGAACTCACTTATCAAGCAGTATGCAAAGCTCTTTGAGCTTGACGGAGTAGGTCTTGAGTTCACAGATGATGCAGTCAATGCTATCGCTGACAAGGCACTTGAGAGAAAGACAGGAGCCAGAGGTCTTCGTGCCATCATGGAGGCTGTTATGCTTGATCTTATGTATCGTATACCGTCAGACAAGAGCATCAGCAAGTGCGTAATCGACAAGGATACAGTTGAGGACAACCTAAAGCTCGATGGTGAGTGTGTGCCGGAGGCATATATCGAGGAAAAAGCAGCGTCATAAGTACATGGCGGTATTTTATAAAGGTACAGCATCGGATAATATAAATTGCACAGCTCTTTGTTAAGCTTAGCTGTGCAATAATACAGGAGATATAAGTGGAAGAACAGATTATTAACATGCCTGCGGTAGCGCTGAGAGGGCTTACTATTCTGCCCGGGATGATTGCTCATTTCGACGTCAGCAGAGAGCGCTCACTCCGTGCTATCGAGGAGGCTATGGAGCAGGATCAAAGGATATATCTTGTCACACAAAGTAATGTGGACAGGGAGGACCCGACTCAGGAAGACCTCTACCGGATGGGAATAGTAGCCGACATAAAGCAGGTTGTCAGACTGCAGAATGATGTTGTGAGAATACTTGTAGATGGAATAAGCCGGGCAAAGCTGCTTGGCTTTACCGGTCGTAAGAAGTATCTTGAGGCAGAAATTTGTTATTGTGACAGTAATGCAGACAGCCTGCCGGAGGATCTAAAGGAGGCTATGCTTCTCGGAGTCAGGGAGGCGTTTCACAGATATGCGGCAGTCATAGGCAAAATCAGCAAGGAGCTTATCAGACAGATAGACCAGTATGAGGATCTTGAAAAGCTCATAGACTATGTGACCAATAATCTGCCGGTGTCATATGAGCTGAAGCAGCAGGTGCTTGAGGCTGAGGACATCAATGACAGGTATCAGGTTATAGTATCATTACTTCTCTCCCAGGTGGAGGTTATTTCCATAAAGAATGAGCTTCAGAAAAAAGTAAAGGTTCGTGTGGACAAGCATCAGAAGGAGTATGTGCTTCGCGAACAGCTCGGCGTGATACGTGAGGAGCTGGGTGAGAATGCTGACTCGGATGCTGATGAATATGAGAAAAAGCTATCCAAGTTAGATGCGCCTGACTATGTGAAGGAAAAGACGAAAAAAGAGATAAAGCGCTTTAGAAATATGAGCAGCAACTCATCAGAGAGCACGGTTGAGAGAGGCTATATAGAGACTGTACTTGAGCTTCCGTGGAACAGGATGTCTGTGGATAACAAGGATCTTGACCATGCAGCGCAGGTGCTTGATGATGATCACTACGGATTAAAGGATGTTAAGGAGAGGATACTTGAGTTTCTGGCAGTCAGAAATCTGACCAGCAAGGGAGAGAGTCCTATCATATGTCTTGTCGGTCCTCCGGGAACGGGAAAGACAAGCATAGCCCGCTCAATTGCGGCTGCACTGGAGAAGAAATATGTGCGTATTTCTCTTGGCGGTGTGCGCGATGAGGCAGAAATCCGTGGACACAGAAAGACATATATCGGTGCCATGCCGGGCCGTATAGTAAATGGCTTAAGACAGGCAGGTGTTTCAAATCCTCTCATGCTGTTGGATGAGATAGATAAGGTGTCAAGTGACTACAAGGGTGACACATCAGCCGCTCTTCTTGAGGTGCTTGACAGTGAGCAGAACTGCAAATTCAGGGATCATTACATTGAGATGCCTGTGGATTTGTCGGAGGTGCTTTTTATTGCAACGGCAAATGAGGTTTCGGGCATTCCAAAGCCACTTCTTGACAGGATGGAGCTTATTGAGGTGTCAAGCTACACTGAAAATGAGAAGTTTCACATCGCAAAGGAGCACCTGGTTGAGAAACAGAAGAGCAAAAATGGAATTAAAAAGGAACAGCTTACGATAACAGACTCTGCCTTAAAGGACATTATCAGGCTGTACACCAGAGAGGCCGGAGTCAGAAGCCTTGAGAGGACTATCGGCAAGCTGTGCCGCAAGGCTGCAAGAGAAATCTTTAAGGACAGCGAAGCGACTGTAAAGGTTACAAAGACCAATCTCAAGACATATCTGGGCAATCCGAAGTACAGCCCGGAGAAGAAAAATGATCACGCTGAGGTGGGAATCGTAAGAGGACTCGCATGGACAAGCGTGGGTGGCGTCACACTCGAGGTTGAGGTGAATGTGCTGCCGGGCAAGGGTGAGCTTGTTCTTACAGGTAAGCTTGGCGATGTCATGAAGGAGTCTGCACAGGCGGCACTTAGCTATGTGCGCTCAATAAGCGAAGGATACGGTATTGATGCAGAGTTTTATACGAAGCATGATATCCATATACATATCCCGGAGGGAGCAGTGCCAAAGGATGGTCCATCTGCGGGTATCACTATGGCAACAGCCATGCTCTCAGCCATTACAGACAGACCTGTCAGGGCAGATGTGGCAATGACGGGAGAGATAACACTGCGCGGCAGGGTGCTTCCTATAGGAGGACTTAAGGAAAAGCTGCTTGCAGCCAAAGTAATCGGAATAAAAACAGTGTGTATTCCAAAGGATAATGAAAAGGACCTCGAGGAGATTTCAAAGGAAATAACAGACGGCATGGAAATCGTGCCGGTGGAGAAATTTTCACAGGTAGAGAAGATAGTATTTGTAAAATAAGAATGAGGAAGAGATTATGGTAATTAAAAGTGTTAATTTAGAGACAGTTTGCGGAATTACAAGCACAATCCCTGACAATGAGTATAATGAGGTGGCATTTGCCGGCAAATCCAATGTAGGCAAGTCGTCACTGATCAATGCGCTCATGAACAGAAAGTCACTTGCCAGGATCTCTTCACAGCCCGGCAAGACACAAACCATCAATTTTTACAACGTCAATGACGCCATGTATCTGGTCGATCTGCCGGGCTATGGCTATGCCAACGCCAATATCGAGATAAAAGCCAAATGGGGACAGATGATAGAAAACTATCTGCACACCTCAAAAAAGCTTCAGGCGGTGTTTTTACTTATAGATATAAGGCATGAGCCATCGGACAATGATATCATGATGTATGACTGGATGGTAAACCAGGGCTTTGCACCTATTATCATTGCAACCAAATCCGATAAATTGAAAAAAAGCCAGATTGCCGCACACATAAAGACCATCAAGGATGTGCTTCATGTAGAGCCGGACACGGTGGTTATACCGTTTTCGTCCATGTCAAAGGAAGGCAGGGATGAAATCTGGAATCTCATAGATTCACTCGTGTTTGACGAGGAGACTCTTCTTGCCATGAAGCAGGAGGAAAAAGCAAAGCGTGAGGCAAAATCAGCGGCAAAAAAAGCCGTTTCATCGGAGCCACACAAAAAGGAGCGCTGGAAGAAGACCGGAAAGCCGGTTGCGAAAAAGACAAAAGAGCGCAGAGATAAGGCCAAGAGCAAAAAAGGCGCTAATAATCATAAAAAGAAATAAAGTCATAGAAATAAAGCTATAGAAAGAAAGGCGAATATTTAATATATGAAGAATAAATGCAAATTTGTAGGCATTATGTTTTTGTGTATATTGACAGTGTGTACACTTGCAGTAATGGCATATGAGCACACTACAGGTACGAAAGGCGTTGCCGGTGGAGTATCAGGAGCCTCCGGCAGTACAAAAAATACTGACGAAGCTGACGATATGCTTACTGTTGTGACGTCCTTCTATCCCATGTATATTGCTACCTTAAACATAGTGGACGGAGTGGAAGGCGTGAGACTTGAAAACCTAAGCGAGCCACAGACCGGCTGTCTGCACGATTTCCAGCTCACACCGGAGGATATGAAGCTTTTGTCCACTGCCGATGTATTTGTCATAAACGGAGGCGGTATAGAGTCATTTATGTCTGATGTGGCAAAGGCATATCCGAAGCTTGATGTGGTGGAGGCATGTGAGGATGTGGCGCTTCTTTCTGAGGATGCAGAAAGCGACCACGATCATGACCACGATGCAGACACAGAATCGGATAGCGACCATGACCACGATCACGGCGATGAGAACGCTCATGCGTGGATGAGTGTGCCACGTTACCGCACCATGGTTCAGACTATCGCCTCCCGGCTTGCCGAAAAGGATGCAAAGCATGCTGATGAATATTATGCAAATGCAAAAGCATATGATGCAAAGCTTGCAGTGCTTGAGGAAAAGATAGATAGCCTAAAGAGTCTTACCGGCGGACAGAATATCATCATATTCCATGAGGCATATGAGTATGTGGCTGATGACTTTTCCATGAATGCGTGCTACCTGTTAGATCTTGACGAGGAGCGCTCGGTCAGCGCCGGTGAGGTAAAGCAGGTAATAGGTGCCATAAAGGATGACGGGGTGTCGGTAATACTCGCTGAGGAGCTCTACGGAAAGAGCATGGGAGATACCGTATCGCGTGAGACAGATGTGCATATGGTTTATATCGACCCTCTCAATCGCGGAGAGTACGATAAGGACAGCTATCTTGACGGTATGGAGCATAATATAGAGCTTATCAAAGATGCATTTACTAAATAAAATTGGAGGTAACTATTCAGGAATATATGCGGAAAATTATACAGCCATGTGGCTTTCATTGCATAAAAATAAATAACCTTGGAGTGAGCTTCGGAGAGCAGACGGTGCTTGAGGATGTGAATATGCACATACACTGTGGTTCCTTCAATGTCATAATAGGCCAGAACGGTGCCGGAAAATCCACACTCATAAAGGCGATACTGGGCGAGATACCTCACACCGGTACGATTGAGTTCAAGGATACAAAGGACGGACATATGGCAAAGCTCAAAATCGGCTATGTGCCGCAGTCTGTCAATATCGAGAAAAACACACCGGTCAGCGTGTATGACCTCATAGCAAGCTACCGGTACAATTATCCTGTTTTTCTGCCGAAGAGCAAAAAGATAGAGGCAAGGATAAAGGAGACACTCGAGGTATTTGAGGCAGAAGAACTCATCGACAAGCAGGTGTGCAACCTCTCGGGAGGACAACTGCAGAGAGTGCTTCTTTCCATGGCAATCATGGACGAGCCAAACCTGCTGCTGTTGGATGAGCCGGTGTCCGGAATAGATCAAAACGGCATGGAGCTTTTCTATAAGACCATGGATTATTTAAAGACTCACTATGACCTTGCAATCATATTGATATCGCACGATTTGGACTATGTGGCAAAGTACGCAGACCATGTTGTACTGCTTGATAAGACCGTTGCAAAGCAGGGGACTGTGAAGGAAGTCTTCGAGAGCAAGGAATTTGAGAGAATTTTCTACACAGGAGAGGAATCCTGGGTGAGAGAGGAGGGTCACAAATGAATATAACCTCCTGGCTTCAATATGATTTCATGAGAAATGCCCTTATCGCTGTGCTCATCATCACACCGCTTTTTGGCATAATGGGAACCATGATTGTAAACAAAAAGATGGCATACTTTTCAGATGCACTCGGACATTCGGCACTTACCGGAATCGCTGTCGGAGTGGTATGCGGCATGGCAGACACCTCGCTTGCCATGGTGATATTTGCGATAGTGTTTGCACTTCTTTTAAATAAGATAGGCAGTCTGAACACTGCATCGACAGATACCATTATATCGGTATTTTCATCGTGCTCTGTGGCGATAGGTCTTGCGATACTGTCAAAGGGCGGCAATTTCAGCAAATACTCAAGTATACTGGTGGGCGATGTGCTAAGCATCACAAAGACTGAGATAGTTTATCTAATTGTGATTTTTGTGGTCACGATAGTGTTCTGGGTGTTTTGCTTCAACAAGCTCAACGCCATATGTATACACAGAAGCGTGGCAAAAAGCAAGGGTATCCATGTGCGTCTTCTGGATAATCTGTTTGCGGTGCTTGTAGCACTCATAGTTATGCTATCCATCAAGTGGATAGGTATACTTATAATAAATGCTCTGCTTATATTACCGGCGGCTTCATCAAGGAATATTTCGGAAAATATGCGTGAGTATCATTTCTTTTCAGTGATATTTTCAGTTTTTTCCGGTATAGTCGGCCTCGCAGTGTCATACTACACCAATGTGGCAACAGGCCCGATGATAGTGATTATCGCATCGGTAATATATTTTTCGACATTTATATTTGGCAGAAAGCTGAAAAAATAATGGCTAAAGCTATAAGCAACAGACGCAAAACAGCCGATACAGATTATAAGAGATAAACTGTTTAGCTATATCAGACGCTATACAGGGTGATAATAGTATAGCGGGAAAGGATTCCCGCACGCACATTACCAGGGAGGGATGAGAAATGTTAGATGCTATTTCAAGTGTAGTTTCAGCAGTAGCAGCGCAGAGTGTCACAGCAAAGGACGAGGCGCAGGCAAAGAATACCAATACCGCTTCAAAGAAGCAGGATGCAAAGACTGATAAGTCGGATTCAAAGGCTTCAGGCTTCAGCGAGGAGGCCGCTGTATATGAGAAATCAGACAGCAAGGATGCTTCAAAGGATACTGCAAAGAGCAGCACAGTAAACCAGAAGATGAGCAAGGCAGACAGAGATGCACTGGTACAGGCGCTTAAGGATGATGCCAATGCCAGACAGCAGCAGCTTATCGAGATCGTCAGAAAGTCTATGACAGGACAGGCTTCAACCTGGGACAAGTCACAGGGCTTAAAGAGTCTGTTTGAGAATCTGACTGTAGATGCAGACACAATAGCGCAGGCCAAAAAGGACATCGCAGAGGATGGATACTGGGGAGTTGAGAAGACCTCAGACCGTATACTTGACTTTGCAAAGGCACTGTCAGGAGGCGATAAGGACAAGGCAGATGAGCTTTTGAATGCATTCAAGAAGGGCTTTTCACAGGCAACAGGAGCCTGGGGAGACAAGCTGCCATCAATTTGCCAGGATACCTATGATGCAGTGCTCAAGAAGTTTGATGACTGGAAGAATGGCACAGAGGACACACAGGTACAGGGCTAGAAGCCGGATGTGTATGTAAAAGTGTCGTGATGGAACGAATATTATATAAGAAATATGAATTATGAAAAGGTGACTGCACGCAGCGTGCAGTTACCTTTTTAGCGCTTGTATAATTTTTTAAGAGGTATATAATAGAAATATAGTATATAGGTATCATTATTCATAGGGGAGGGAACATCATGAAATTAGACATGTCAAAGTGGAAAACACTTAGCATTAAAAATCGTTTAAAAAAAGGATTCAGACTGACTACGTTTGTAGCATCGGCATCGGGTGTTATCGCGGGTATTCTTATGATTATTGTGTCAATGAGATATTCCAGCGCACTAACCTTTTACGGATTTTCACAGGGAGATATAGGAAAGGTTATGGTAACCTTCTCAGAGACACGAAGCGCTACACGAGCTCTTATCGGTTATACAGCTTCTGACACATTAAGCAAGATGTCTGATACACATGATTCTAAAAAGGAATTATTTCAAAAATACTGGGGAGAGTTGCAAAGCTCTATAAAGACAGGTGAGGAGCAGGCTATATATGATGATATAAACAGTAAGCTCGACTCATACTGGAGTCTCGATGATGAGATTGGACAGTTAGGTGAGAATGCTACAGATCCTGAGACACAGAAGGAGGCCGAGGAGAGAGCAGTAGCAGATCTTGCACCTGCATATGATGATATATATCAGCAGCTAGCTGCCCTTATGAATATAAAGGTAACAGAGGGAGATAATTTAAGCAAGACATTATCATTAGTATCATATGCCGCATTTGGTATTGTTATTGTTATCATTGTCGGTTCATATTTTATCTCGATGAAAATCGGGGACGAAGTTGCAGTTGGTATTTCTAAACCACTCGATGAGTTAAAACAGAGATTACGTACATTTGCACAGGGTGATCTTGAGGCTCCATTCCCGGCAGTTGATTCACAAGATGAAATTGCTGATATGGTAGGGGTTGCAAGAAACATGGCAGAGGACCTTAAGACTATCATATCTGACTCTGACAAGCTTCTTGGAAAGATGGCAGAAGGAGATTATACAGTTTCATCAGACATGGAAGATAAATATACCGGAGATTTTATTGGACTTCTCATGGCAATGCGTAAGATGAAGACACAGATGAATGATGTTATGTCACATATCAATGAGATATCATCACTTGTTACAGCAGGTTCTAACAACCTTGCTCAGGCAGCACAGGAAATAGCAGAAGGTGCTATGGATCAGTCAGCAGCCATTGAGGAGCTTCAGGCTACATTTGCAGATATCACAGGCGGTGTTGAGAAAACATCTGAGAAGCTCAATGATACATACAGGATTGCACAGGAGTATGCTGAGGAAGCAGATCACAGCCATACAGAGATGCAGGGCATGGTTGATGTTATCGGACGCATCAATGATACATCTAAGCAGATTGAGAATATCATTTCTGAGATTGAGGATATTGCCAGTCAGACAAACCTTCTTTCACTCAATGCAGCTATCGAGGCAGCGCGTGCAGGTGAGGCAGGTAAAGGATTCGCAGTTGTTGCGGGACAAATCAGAAGTCTTTCAGAGCAGAGTGCCAAGGCTGCAGTTGATACACGTCAGCTTATAGAGAGTGCCATTGCGGTATCTAACGAGGGTAATGAAGCTGCAGAGCGCGTAAGTACTTCTATTGAAAAGGTTATCAATGGTATGAAGGAAGTTGCAGATTCTTCTCAAAAACTCAGCGAGATTGCAGAGGAGCAGGCAAAGGCTATGGAGCAGGCAGAGGCCGGCATTAATCAGATATCAGATGTTGTGCAGTCCAACTCAGCAAATGCAGAGGAAACATCAGCAACAAGTGAGGAGCTTTCAGCACAGGCAGAGACAATGAACGAGCTGATCAGCAAATTTATATTGGAAAAGAAATAAAAAATTGTACATACGAGTTTAGAAAAACCTTAAAAAAGCCCCACAAGCATTATTGATATGCTGTGAGGCTTTTTTTGTGCGCGTTAGTGGGTTACTTTTTAAATCTAGTAAACATGTACTATGTGAACATAGTGTTTTTGTACAAACAGAATATTTTGAGATAGAAATAAATGAGAATATTTGAAATTGCTCTTTTTGAAGGTTTGTGTTATAATCCTTGTATACAAAAAACAGAGGTAATACAATATGGGTAGTAATTACGATATTTCATTAAAAGCATTAGCCAAGATTAATCTGGGGCTCGATGTGGTGAGGCGCAGAGAGGACGGATATCATGAGGTCCGTATGATTATGCAGACCATTCATCTGTATGACAGGCTAGATATCAAAAGGACAAAGGAGTCTGGCATACAGATACAGACCAATCTGTCTTTTCTTCCTGTAAATGAGAACAATCTCATATACAAGGCTGCGAAGCTTCTTATGGATGAGTTTTCTATAACTGACGGTGTATCAGTGAAGCTGGACAAGCGTATTCCTGTTGCGGCAGGAATGGCAGGGGGCAGTACTGATGCAGCAGCTATGCTTTTTGGCATGAACAGGCTTTTTTCACTGGGGCTGACAAAGAGACAGCTTATGGAAAGAGGCGTGCAGATTGGCGCGGACGTGCCATACTGTATTATGAGAGGTACGGCGCTTGCTGAGGGCATAGGAGAGGAGCTCAGTCCTCTTGCTCCAATGGTAAAGTGTCCGGTGCTCATTGCAAAGCCGTCCATTTCGGTATCCACCAAGTTTGTGTACCAGAATTTAAAGCTTGATGATACGACAGTTCATCCGGATATAGACCTCCTGATAGAGGATATAAAGGCTAAGAATCTGCATGACATTGCAGCACATATGGGAAATGTCTTAGAGACCGTGACCATACCAAATTATCCGGTGATAGACGAGATAAAGAAGCATATGCTTTCCCATGGCGCGGTGGGAGCCATGATGAGCGGCAGTGGTCCGACAGTTTTTGGACTGTTTGACGATGAAGCTACCGCAAAGAAAGCATATAAAGCTATGCGAAGCTCACATCTTGCCAGACAGGTGTATCTGACATCTGTATACAATAATCGCAAATGATATGATACCGTGACAGCATAGCAGGAGCTTTATAGTTACCTTATTTTCTTATAGATGAGAATTATAATACAAGAGATAGGAGAAGTTTGATGACTGATAATTTAACTTTAAACATGGATGCATATCTGCCACTGCGTGATGTGGTTTTTAACACACTTCGTGAGGCAATTTTAAAGGGAGAGCTCAAGCCGGGCGAGAGACTTATGGAGCTGCAGCTTGCGTCAAAGCTTGGAGTCAGCCGTACACCTATACGTGAAGCAATCAGAATGCTCGAGCAGGAGGGGCTTGCGGTCACGATGCCGCGAAAGGGCGCAGAGGTTGCCAAGATGACTCTCAAGGATATGGAGGATGTGCTTGAGGTGAGAGAGGCTCTTGATGAGCTTGCAGCCAAAATTGCATGTAAGAAAATCAGTGATGAGCAGCTCGCAAAGCTAAAGACAATAAAGGATGAGTTCAAAAAGAGCATGGATTATGGTGATGTGAAAAAGATAGCTGAGGAGGATGTGAAGTTTCACGATGCTATCTATGAGGCAACAGACAATGCGAAGCTTGTATCTATGATGAACAATATCCGCGAGCAGATGTATCGCTACAGAGTGGAGTATTTGAAGGATCCAAAGAATTATCCGATGCTGGTGAAGGAGCATGATGCCATCTACAGGGCGCTTGAGTCAAGAAATATGGAGCTTGTGACTACTGAAATGCATACGCATGTGGCAAATCAGGCGGTTGCTGTGAAGGCTGTGATACAAATGCAGGATGAAGAGAAGAAATAAAAATATAACAAAACCAAGGGCTGCCGGTCGCACTGATGTGTGAACGGTGGCCTTTTTTAGTGGCTTAGTTAGTGGCTTAGATAGTTATAAAATAAACAATCAGGGATATTTGCGAGCTTGTACGGTCATACTATATAAAGAATTTTAAATCTGACGGGGGATATAGGAGAGTTAAAGATGACCACAAACATAGATGAGAACATAAAAAGCTTCAGGCAGATATATTCTGACTGCTCAGATATCAAGATGCAGGAGATGTATCTGGGGCGTGATGCCTCCATAAAGTGTTTTGTTGCATATATTGAGGTGACATGTGCAGGCTCCGGTATCAATAACAGTGCGTTTGGACGATTTACCTCATACCTTGAAGGGATAGACCGGGATCAGGTTAAGGAAGTACTTGACAAAAATCAGGCAGCTTTGTCCGAGTTTGCGCATCTTCATACGGTTAGAGAGGCGGCTCAGATGATGCTGACAGGAGACGTGATATTTTTTGTGGATGGCTATCCGGATGCCTTCAAGCTTCCCGACAAGGGATATCCTGCCATGTCAATTCAGGAGATTGATTCGGAAAAGGTCATACGAGGCTCAAATGAGGGCTTTGCAGATTCCATAAAGATAAATACTGCACTTATCAGGCGCAGATTAAGGAGCACCCGCTTAAAGTGCAAAGAGGTGAAAAAGGGGCTTCGAGGACACAGCAATGTGGACATACTGTATGTGAGAGACCTCGTAAAAGAGGGGCTTGTTGAGGAGGTGGAAAGGAATCTGGACAGCTATGTGATAGACCATGTGGGTGATTCGGGAGTCATTGAACAGTTTGCTGAGGCAAAATGGTATTCACCGTTTCCACAGCTTCAGACCACAAAGCGGCCGGATGTTGCGGTAAATGCGCTCCTGGAGGGGCGGGTGGTGGTGCTGTGCGATAATTCACCGATAGCGATAATACTGCCAACCACCATGAACAATTTTTTAAAAACCGCAGATGATTACTATAACAGAACGATAGCAGCAAGCTTTGCCAGGCTGATAAGGTATGTGGCAGCCTTCATGTCATTTACATTGCCGGGGCTCTATCTGGCGGTCACAAATTTTCATACACAGATACTGCCGACACCACTCATACTGGCATTTTATGAGGCCAGACTCGGCTGCCCGTTTCCACAGCTCATAGAGGTACTCATGATGGAGCTGTCGTTTGAGCTGCTTCGCGAAGCCGGCATAAGACTTCCCGGAGCAATGGGAAACACGATAGGCATAGTCGGAGGCCTCATAATCGGACAGGCAGCAGTGGATGCAAATTTAGTAAGCCCGATAGTGGTTATTCTTGTTGCATTTACCGCACTCTGCTCGTTTGCCATACCGAGTGAGGAGTTTGCATTTTCATTTAGGATACTCAAATTCGCTGTAATAATTATGTCGGCATGGCTTGGATACTTTGGATTTTTAATAAGTCTGATGGTGATACTTTTGCATCTTGCCAAGCTCAAAAGCTGTGGTTATCCATACATGATGCCATTCGTGGGCAGCGAGCTGACAGGCGGCGAGGATGAAAAGGACAGTATCATACGATTTCCGCTTCGCAGACTGTGGAGACGGCCTGTGTTTGCAAGAGAAAAGGAGTGCAGGAAGCTGAAAGGAAATAAGTATGACTAAAAATATGAGCAAAAGCTACACATTTGCACAAAACGAAAGCATATCGCCACGCCAGCTATATAGACTATACGTCTTTAATCTGCTTGGAGTCGGCACGCTGGTGCTTCCAAACAATCTGGCGAAGCTTGGAAAGTATGGTTTTATCTCTATCGCGCTCGGAGTTTTCATGGCATGGCTATTTATGTGGATAGTAAGCGAGGTACGTGAACGCAGGAAAATTATATATGACAGAAGCTTTGGTAAAACAGCACATGCAAAAATATTAATTTATGATTTAATTATTGCAGTATACGAGTTATCACAGGCTGCATTTCTTGCATGGATATTTGTAAAGCTGATACGTGACAGTCTTATACCGGATGAGTCATTTACAGCTGTGCTTCTTGTGATAATGGCGGTGTGCGCTTATGCGCTAAGCGGCGGAGTGGAGTGCCGTGCCAGAGTATATGAGGTAGTATTTTTCTTTGTGCTCATACCGCTTGCGGCTATGCTTTTGTTTGCAATATCGGATGTGAGATTTGACTATCTGATGATTAAGGACAGGGTTGGTGTGGAATTTGGCATCGCAGATATATTCGCGGGCGCGTACTATGTGTTTGCAGCATCCATTTCCGTGTTCAATATACTGTTTGTAAGGGAACGCAGTGTCTCACAGATACGATGGAGTGTGAGCAAAGCAATACTCACATATGCAGGCATACTGTTTTTGTTGTATGCGGTATTGCTTGGAAGCTTCGGAAAATATTCACTGTCGGAAATAGAGTTTCCGGCTGTCGTACTGATGAGTGATGTGCAGATAAAGGGCAGCTTCTTTAAGAGAGCGGACGCACTTATGCTGTCGGTGTGGTTTTTCACGCTGTTTTCAGTGCTCAATATGAGCCTTTATTATGCGGTTTTAAGATGTGAGAATTTTGCTAAAAATACGGCAGAAGTTATACTTACATTTAATAAAAGCCGAGGCTTCAGTAACAATAAGCAATTAAGCTGTGACAGACAGAAAAGCCATGACGAAGGAAATAGCAGTATAAGAAGCCGGTGCATCATATTTGCCATAGCAGTCACAGTGACATTAGCATATATTCTTGAAAGTGGAGATGAAATCGTGAAAAAATATCTTGGATTTTTAATGTGCATAGCGATACCGGTAATAGTAGTGCTGACTATAGGTCTCATGCTGACCGGCTGCAGTGCAGTGGAGCTTGAGGAGAGATGCTTCCCGACACTTGCTGCGGTGGATATTGTAGCTGTGGATACTGATGAAATAACTGATAAAGAAGTAACAGGTAAAGAAGTAACTGATGACAAAGCATATGTTAGCCACAGAGATGATTCGGCAAATGAAAATAGCGGATATATAGAGTTTTATTATAACATGGACAAATCCTACGAACCCGAATATGCAGATGATATCAAAACAGCTGTGGACAGCTTCGAGGAGCGGCTGTCACAAAAAGCCGATACCAATCATCTGAAGGTGATATTAATAGGAAAAACGCTTAGAAACGATAAAACAGCTTATGCAAGCTTCATGGAATACTGCAAGACATCAAAAAAATTTCCGAGAAACACATACGTGTGCATAGCAGATGATATAAACGATATATTTGATAACATGGGTGATTATTATGAGCAGAAGATGAATAAGGAGAATCATGAGGATGGTGAACCGATAATTACACTAGGCACCTTGCTGGATGACTATACGAATGAAATTCATGAAGCATGGTAAAAATTTCAAAAAGGATGAATAATCTTTTCAAACAAGGTAATACTTGTTTACATGAGAAAGAGAATAATAATAACAACCATAGCAATAATATCCCTTGCGGCAGTAATCGCTGCAAAAAATCATGCATCTGCGATAAGCACAAGCAGTACAGCGCATGCAGCTGACATGCAAAAGTCCATCGCCGGCAAAATCCTGCGTTTCCACGTGCTGGCAAACAGCGACAGCGAGGCAGACCAGAATGTGAAAAAGCAGGTGCGCGATGCAGTGGGGGCTTACATAGAGCCATACCTGCTGGAGTGCGAAAATATCGAAGAAACCAGAGCCACCGTAAATGACCATATGGACGAAATAATAGCGGTATCAAAGGAGACGCTTGCAGCAAACGGCTTTACATATGGCGCATCGGCAGAGCTTACACACACCGATTTCCCGGAAAAGACGTATGGGGACTATACATTTCCTGAGGGAAATTACGAGGCGCTTGAAATAACACTGGGCGATGGAGCCGGTCATAACTGGTGGTGCGTGCTGTATCCAAACATGTGCTTCAGGGGCAGTGTGTACGAGGTGGTGGAGGACGAAGCAAAGGAAAATCTTAGGGAAGTACTCACTCCGGACGAGTATGAGAGCATATTTGACAGTGGAAAATATGAAATAAAACTAAAAATCCTTGATATTTTCAGATAAAACAGTTAGTATATTCATGCTGAAAAAATATATTAAAAGAAAATATGTGATGAGAAATTATTAAAGCGTGAATTAATTTAGATATGCAAGAGGATAAGGAGAAAGAAATGACAAAGGATGTAGTAGTATCATTAAAGGGCCTGCAGCTCGCACCGGACCAGCAGTCGGATGCGGTAGAGGTGATTGCCCCGGGAGAGTATTATATAAGAAATAACAAGCACTATGTACTTTTTGAGGAGATAATGGAGGGTGAGACCCAGACACTCAAAAATATGCTTAAGTTTAATGAAAATTATCTTGAGTTTACCCGCAAGGGCCCGATGAGTGTACATATGATATTTGAAAAGGGAAAGAAAAACCTGACATATTATTATACACCGTTTGGAAGTATCCAGATAGGTATCGATGCCACAAGCATAGATGTAAAGGAGACCGAGGACGAGATAAGGGCAGAAGTAAAGTACGCACTTGATGTCAACTATGAATTTGTAGGCGACTGCCACATCAATATAGCTGTGAAGAAAAAGGGCGCAGCAGTAAAGATTGCATAAAAAAATATATAAAGCATAAAAAAACAGAGCATGTGAGGATGAAAGCCATCCCACATGCTCTGCTTATGTACATGAAAATTAAATCATGATATTATTTCTGCTTAGATTTTTTGGCAGCCTCTTTAGCAGCTTTTCTTTCAGCCTTTGCAGCCTCCTCAGCCTTGAGCTGTTCGTTGGCCTTGCTGTAGTTTTCTGCCATTCTTGCACGGAAGCCTTTTTTCTTCTTAGGCTTCTCAAGAGGTCCTCTGATACCGCGGACTGCTGTGATGTAAATACCGCTGACAGAAGCCTTAACCTCTTTCTTTAAAGGAATCTCATCAAATATCTGCTCGTCTGCGATAAGAGTCATGACTCTTGGTCCGACCTTGGCCTTGACTACAGGCAGCTTTGAGCGGCGCATAAGCTTTGGTGTCTGCTCAACAATCTGCTGTGGGAGACCGGCATCCTTTAGCTTCATACGCTTTTTGTCGATGATTAGCATGTTGACAGTCTGCGATGCAGCAGCTATCTGCTCGTCCTGCTCTTCCTTTCTTTTTTGTGCTTTTTTTCCGAGGATTGTTAATACTATAAATGCTACCACAAGCACTACTGCGATAACAATAAGTACGATTAATGCTGGATTCAAAACGTATCCCTCCTAAAAATTTGCTTATTTAAATTAATTCTATCAAATATGCTAAAAAAAATCAATCTTTATTGCAAGAATAGGTGAAATCGTAGTATAATAGAACTACATTTTTTAAAAAAGTCTTTAGAAGACGCAAAGGGGTATTTATTAATGAAGAAAATAGCTCTTCTGGCTGATGGCTGGAGAAGATATGTAACATATTCGTGGGTCGAGGGTATCATGGGAGGCTCTAAAGAGCTGGGACTGGATGTGTGCCTGTATTTTTACAACACAAACGGAACCTGGAGCCATGATTCAAAGTTTAACAAAGGCGAGTATGCACTGAACGATTTGCCTGATTTGAACAGCTTCGATGGAGTGGTATTTGATTGTACCAATACGACCGACCAGGAACAGATACAGTATATGGTCAGAAAGCTGCAGTCGGTAAATGTGCCTGTAGTGAGTATCGGGTATAAGGTTGATGGTTTTTACTATGTAGGCAACGACAATAAAAGGCTGTTTCGCAGGGTAATGGATCATATGTACTATGAGCATGGCTGCAAAAGCTTTGTGTTTGCAGGTGGCCCGCCGTATCATTATGAGAACAGAATGCGTTTTGAGGCCTTCAAGGAGGCTTTAAGTGACTATGGCATACCACTTACCGCTGATATGTACATGTTTGGTGAGTTTGACTATCAGACAGGTGTCAGGTATATGAGTCAGTGGCACGAGAGCAAAAAGCCGTTACCGGATGTTTTTTTATGTGCAAATGACAATATAGCAGCAGGACTGTGTGCGGCAGCAGAGGCTCTTGGATACAGGGTGCCACAGGATTTTAAGGTCACAGGCTTTGACAATCTGGACAAGGCTGCGTACTTTAACCCTCAGATTACCACTGTTGAGCACAACAGGGACAATATAGGCAGAAAAGCCCTTGAGATATTTAAGGCACTCTGGTATGGAATAGGTGAGGCTTCTGATAAATACCTTGATTCCGAGTTTATCCCGGCGGAGAGCTGTGGATGCCCTAATACAGGCAGGGTGGATTATCGTAATTATATAAAGGATATTATCAAAGGCTCCGTTGTAAAAGAGCAGGAGGAGGATGCAGTAATGATTCTCCAGAAGGAGCTCGAGGAGTGCGATGAATATTATGATTTGTTTGAGAAATACTCTGACTATATACAGAGTATGAAGTGTGACGGAGTGTATGTGGTCGGTGTTTCGGATCTTGCGGCGGCAAGAAACAATGCACACTTTAGAAAGCATGGCTATGATATTGACGAAGAGGTTGTACTCTATGCGGATGACAAGGACAATGGAAGACTTGAGTTTAAGAGTGTAAATGACCTTATGCAGTACATGCTAAGTGTAGATAAGAACACCTGCTATATGTATTGCTCGCTGCATTTCAGGGACGAGATAGTGGGCTATGTAATACTCAGAAATCCTGAGTTTTTATACAATCATCCGGAGCAGTTTGATATACAGTCTGCCCTGCTTAAGAAGCTTGAGAATCTATTTAAGCAGAAGGTGCTTGAGAACACAAATAATGAGCTTAAAAACCTTTACAACCGTGATGCGCTCACGGGTCTATACAATCGTGTGGCATGCAATGAGATGGTCATTCCTTTGTTTACTGAGCTTGAAGCTCAAAATGTCGGCTGCACCTTAGTATTTCTCGATGTGGATGATTTCAAGGAAATAAATGATACCTACGGACACCAGTATGGTGACGAGCTTTTAAAGACTGTGGCGGGGGTGCTTGATGAGCAAAAGCCTGAGGGAAGTATGGTATATAGATTCGGTGGAGATGAATTTATCGTGTTTATCCCTGGGAACAGACATGACACTGCTGAAAAGTATATAAAGCGCGTGTATGATATCATGGAGCAGCACAGCCTGTTTATCAGTCACGGCATCATATATACGAAGCCGGGCAGTGGTAAGAGCTTTGACGATTATCTCGTAAGTGCTGACACAAAGATGTATCAGCTTAAGCAGCAGCGCAAGCAGAAAAAGGATAACAATTTCTTAAAGGGCGTGGATATATCATCGCTTCCTATGCTTGTTGACAATAATATACAAATCATGGATAAAGAAGGCAATGTGTGCAGGGCATTTGATCTTTTAAAGCTGAATAATGTAAATTCAGTCCGTCTGCGCATATGGAATGAGCCTGATAAGGTGCCGGAGTCTAAGGGGTATTGCAGTTTTGCATATGTTCTCGAGATGGCTCATGTTATAAAAAAATACAAAATGCATTTTCTGCTTGATTTTCATTATTCAGATTACTGGGCAGATCCGGGACAGCAGAATAAGCCTGATGCGTGGAAGAATTTGAGCTTTGATGAGCTGAAGAAAGCAGTGCACAAGTACACATACGATGTGTTATACAGATTAAAAATCATGGATTGTGCGCCTGATATGGTCCAGATTGGCAATGAAATAAGGAGTGGTATGCTGTTTCCGGATGGTGCGGTGCCGCAGTACAGGCAGCTGGCAGCGTTAGTAAATGAGGGAATCAGGGCTGTAAGGGAGCTGCTTCCGGAGACAAAGGTTATGATTCATCTGGATCAGGGAGGCAGACATAACTGTCTGATGCCATGGTTTGATTCGATGTTTAATGCCGGCATGCTGCCGATTGATGCAATCGGTCTCTCATATTATTCGTTCTGGCATGGCACCTTCATGGATCTGAAGGACACCATGAGCAGGCTCATAAAATTATATAATCTGCCGGTTTATATTGTGGAGACAGCTCATCCGTGGAGGCACTGCAAGGGAGAGCATATCTCGAAGGAGCTCATGAAGACAGCAGGCCTTGAGGCTGGCATCGCAGAGCAGAAGAGGTCTCTTGAAATAATCATGCAGATAGCAGCAGAGGTGTCAAAGGATACCGGAAAGACCGGTGTATACTACTGGGAGCCTGTCGGTGTGCCGGGTAAGGGTCTTGGAACATGGTTTGAGAACATGGGCATGTTTGATGAGCATGGCAGGGCTTTGCCGGGATGGGATGCAATAAAGGCATTTGATCCGAAGAATCCGCCGATTAAAGAGCTTGATAAGTATATTGAATCGCTTTACGAGTATGAAGAATCACCGGAGGTAGAGGATTTTCAAAAGCTTCTTATGATTCACGGAAATCTGATCTCAAATCCTGAATTTAAAGATGGATTTAATAATTGGCAGATTGAGACAAGCCTCGAAGAAAGGCAGTATACACTGAATAAGGATGGAGTATTTATATCTTCCGATGCCAATTTTGACTATATGATAAGCCAGACGGTGGATATTGAGTACACCGGTGAGTATATAGCAGCGGTTGACTATAGAGGAACCAATACAACAGGTGTCGAGGTCGAGCTGTTTATGGCTGTGGAGGATGAAAGCGGCTTTCACACATATACAAGCGACATTTTCCCATCAGATGTCAGGTTTGTGACACATATGCTTAAGCCGGCAAAGCTGCAAAAGGGCGCCAGGGTGACAGTAGGACTAAAGATGCATACACCACCGGTGTTTGCAAAGATAAAGAGATTTTCACTCGTTGTAATTTAACCTGATATGTGATATTGTAGACAGGTATGGTGTTTTGTGGAAGCGTTTTGCCGGGCAGGGCATTATATATAAATAATCAAACATTTCAGGAGGATTCCAATGAGTGAGAAAAAGAATACAGGTAAGAAGGCAGTCATAGCAGTGATTGTGATTGCACTTATCGTGGTAATTATTGCGCTTGCTGTTGTGATAAGCGGCAAGAGTAAAAAGGGTGGCTCAAAGAGTGCAACAGAGGCAGGCACCGAGGCAGGCAGTGAGACGATGCGAAGTGGTCAGTTTGACATAGACTACGCAAAGCAGGTTACAAAGCTTGCAGACTATTCAGGTGTTGCAATCACAGTCTCAAATGATTATGAGATAAACGATACAGCAAAGCAGACATATCTGACCAATGTGCTTCAGTCATATGGCGCAGATGCGTACAAGCAGGTTACAGACCGTGATACAGTTGCAGACGGTGATTATGTAAAGGTTGATTACAACGGATACAAGGATGGCACAGCATTTGACGGTGGTTCAGCCACAGATGTGATGCTTGATGTGACAAACAACAGTCAGGTAGGCGGTTCATCCTTTATTGATGGATTTACAAAGCCTATAATCGGAGCCAAGGTTGGTGACAAAGTTAAGGGTGATGTGACATTCCCTGAGGATTATGGCAACGACGACTTAAACGGACAGACAGTTACATTTGAGTATACAGTAAAGGGTATTTACTCAGCAGACCCTGTTGCACTTGCAGACATGACCGATGAGCAGGTCAACACAGTGTTTGGAAAGGCCGGAGTTACAACAAATGCCCAGCTTACCACACAGATTGAGAAGGATTTGAAGCAGCAGCTCTACAGTGCTGAGGTAGACAAGATAAAGAGCTACATGATTGAAAACAGCACAGTTGAGATTCCTGATGAGTATTTACAGGCCAGACTCAATGAGTACATTGCTTCCTTTACCAAGGAGAATGTCAAGGATGGACAGACACTTAAGAAATATTTAAAGTCCAACTACAACATGACAGTAGACCAGGCCACAGAGAAGTGGAAGGAGAATCTGACAGACCAGATAAAGACAGAGTTCATCTTCGGACTTATCGCTGAAAAGGAAAATATCAAGATGGATGATGAGGCCTTCAGCAGCTATGTGGATTACATCGTGTCAGCCAGCAATGGCCAGTTCAGCAAGGCTTCAGAGGTATACAAGTACTTCGGAAGCGGACACAAGGATGAGGGAAAGACTTACCTTAAGAACCAGTACCTCGTAAACAAGGCTATCGATACAGTCACAGAGAAAGCGAATGTGACCTTTGAGGATGGCACTGCAGCACCTGATACTTCAACAGGCAGCGCTGATGCCGAATAATAACGATAAATATGCTGCCTGTGGTGATGCGCAGGCAGCTTAAATGGAGGATTAGATAATGGAACTTACAAACATACGCGAGATTTTCCGCAACAAGGACAAATTCGCTGACAAAGAGGTGACTATCGGAGGATGGGTCAGAAGCAACCGTAATTCAAAGAACTTTGGGTTTATCGTGGTAAACGACGGTACATTTTTTGAACCGATCCAGGTTGTATACGGAAATGGCTTAGACAATTATGATGAGGTCGGCAAGATCAATGTCGGAGCTGCAATTATCGTAAGGGGTACACTTGTGCTCACTCCTGATGCAAAGCAGCCATTTGAGATTCAGGCATCTGATGTGACTGTTGAGGGTGCTTCCACACCGGATTATCCTCTGCAGAAGAAGAGACATACATTTGAGTATCTTCGTACAATCTCACACCTTAGACCTCGTACAAATACATTTGAGGCAGTTTTCAGAGTGCGCTCACTTTGCGCATACGCTATTCACAAATTCTTCCAGGAGAGGGATTTTGTGTACGTGCACACACCGCTTATCACAGGAAGTGACTGTGAGGGTGCAGGAGAGATGTTCCAGGTGACCACACTTGATTTGAACAATCTGCCTATGACAGAGGATGGAAAGGTGGATTTCTCAAAGGATTTCTTTAATAAGCCTACCAACCTCACTGTTTCAGGACAGCTAAACGGCGAGACATATGCTATGGCATTCAAGAATATCTACACCTTCGGACCTACCTTCCGTGCGGAAAACTCAAACACCACACGTCATGCGGCAGAGTTCTGGATGATTGAGCCTGAGATTGCTTTTGCAGACCTTCAGGATGATATGATGCTTGCAGAGAGCATGCTCAAGTATGTTATCAACTATGTGCTTGAAAATGCACCTGAGGAGATGGCATTTTTCAATAATTTTGTGGACAAGGGACTCCTTGACAGATTAAGAAATGTTGTTGAAAATGATTTTGCCCGTGTGACATACACAGAGGCTATAGATATCCTTTCAAAGCACAATGACAAGTTTGATTACAAGGTATCATGGGGCTGTGATTTGCAGACAGAGCATGAGAGATACCTCACAGAGCAGATTTACAAGCGCCCTGTATTTGTCACAGACTATCCGAAGGAGATAAAGGCCTTCTACATGAAGCTGAATGATGACGGAAAGACCGTTGCGGCAGTTGACTGTCTCGTACCGGGAATCGGAGAAATCATCGGTGGAAGCCAGAGAGAGGATGACTACGACAAGCTCCTTGCCAGAATAAATGAGCTTGGACTTTCAGAGGATGACTACAAGTTCTATCTTGATTTAAGAAAGTACGGCTCTGCAAGACACGCAGGCTTTGGACTGGGCTTTGAGAGATGCGTAATGTATCTTACCGGCATGGGCAATATCCGTGACGTTATCCCATTCCCTAGAACAGTTAATAACTGTGAGCTGTAATCAAGAATGAATTTCATACATGAATAATTACCGCCCTCTGCACATATATATGATGTGTGGAGGGCGTTTTTATGTGGAGAAAAATCAAAGGTCCTGTGATAACTATATGTATCATGCATCTAACGGCACTTGTGTGCCTTATCATACTTTCCATAGTGCAGTGCTTTGTCGACATGGCGGAGTGGATTAATTTTGCACTTGCAATGGCTGTCAATATAGTGGTGGGGCTTGTGTGCGGATTCTTACTCAAGTGCTGCTTTCACCGCAGGCGTTTTATCAGGGTTACGGTTGTGGCATACTGGATAACGTATGTGATAGCCACAGTAGTCATAGATATAGGCGAGTCCAAAAATATATTCGAGCTTTTGATAATACTCCTTCTGGTAATGTTTTCAGCGCTTGTTTTTCGCTAAAAAAAGGACTTTTCATATTGATAATGCTGTGATATAATGTTGAGAGCAAATATGATGTGTCAATCAGACATCGTTAAATGAAAAGGAGATAAAAATGAAACACGTAAAGACATTAAATACAAGAAAATTACAGAACACAGTTAAAAAAGGCGGATGTGGCGAGTGCCAGACATCATGCCAGTCAGCTTGCAAGACATCTTGCACAGTTGGAAACCAGACTTGCGAGCAGTACAAATAGTCATAGGTGAAGCGGATTTAAAGAGTGTGCGCTGACAGGTGCACACTCTTTTCGCAGTGGTAATTTTTAAAATGTGTATAGAAAGAGAGGAATATTGTAGTGGTTCATCAGTACAAGAACAACGGCTATAATATTGTCTTAGATGTCAACAGTGGCGCAATCCACGTGGTGGATGATGTCACATACGACGTTATTGAGCTGTTTGAGGACAACTCAGCTAAGGAGATTATTGAAAAGCTTGTGGACAGATATCCACAGACGGAGATAGAAGAAGCAATACAGGAAGTAAATGAGCTTAAGGATAATGAAGAGCTCTTCACAGAAGATACATACAAAGAGCGTATCATAGATTTCAAGAAGCGCCAGACAGTTGTAAAGGCACTCTGCCTTCACATAGCGCACGACTGCAATCTCGCCTGCAGATATTGTTTTGCAGAGGAGGGCGAGTATCACGGCAGGAGGGCTCTTATGAGCTATGAGACCGGAAAGCAGGCACTTGATTTTTTGATTGCCAATTCCGGCAGCAGAAGAAATTTAGAGGTAGACTTCTTTGGAGGAGAGCCTCTCATGAACTGGGATGTGGTGAAGCAGCTTGTGGCATATGGAAGAGAGCAGGAGAAGCTTCATGACAAGCATTTCAGGTTCACACTCACCACAAACGGTGTGCTCTTAAATGACGAGATTATGGAGTTCGCCAACAAAGAGATGGACAATGTAGTTCTTAGCATCGACGGACGCAAGGAGGTTCATGATCGCATGAGACCTTTCAGAAAGGGTGCCGGCAGTTATGACCTTATTGTTCCTAAATTCCAGAAGTTTGCAGAGAGCAGACATCAGGACAAGTACTATGTGAGAGGTACATACACACATTTCAATACTGATTTTTCAAAGGATGTGCTTCATTTGGCTGATTTAGGCTTCAAGCAGATTTCGGTTGAGCCTGTTGTGGCACAGCCTACAGATGAGTATGCACTTAAGGATTCTGATTTACCTGTACTCTTTGATGAGTACGACAGACTTGCAGCAGAGATGGTAAAGAGAAATAAGGCAGGAAATGGCTTCAATTTCTTCCATTTTATGATAGACCTAGAGGGAGGACCTTGTGTATACAAGCGTCTTTCGGGCTGTGGCTCGGGAACAGAGTACCTGGCAGTGACTCCATGGGGAGATTTATATCCATGCCACCAGTTTGTGGGCAATGAGGACTTTCTCATGGGCAATGTCTGGGATGGCATCAAGGCCACTGACATCCAGGATGAGTTTAAGTGCTGTAATGTCTATGCCAAGGAAAAATGCCGCAACTGCTTTGCCAGATTCTATTGCAGCGGTGGCTGTGCCGCAAACTCATACAACTTCCACGGCACAATCACAGATGCCTATGATTTAGGCTGCGAGCTGCAGAAGAAGCGTATAGAGTGCGCTATCATGATTAAGGCAGCTGAGGCTGATATGGCAGCTGACGCACAATAATTTGAATTTGTCACGGGAAACTGATCGCTGTATTTGTGACCCGTGTGCGAATATATTTGCCATCCGTATACCTATATGGATGGTAGCAAAATGACAGGAAGGTACAAGAAAATGAAAAAAGGAAAGAGTTGGGTGATTATCCTTGTGGCAGTCATTTGTATCGGCTTACTGGGCTGGTATTCCACTGCAGTAATCACCGACACAAAGCAAAAGCAGGAGGCAACTGCTAATGGTGAGAGCACCAAGGATAAGGATTATCAGAATATCAAGCTTGGTCTCGACCTCTCAGGTGGTGTTTCAATCACCTACCATATCAAGGACAAGAATCCTTCAGACAAGGACGTAAGCGATACTATCGCAAAGCTCGAGGAGCGTGCAGAGAGCTACACAACAGAGTACTCTGTATACAAGAGCGGTGATGACCGTATCACTGTTGAGATTCCGGGTGTTGACGATCCTAATAAGGTACTTGAGGACCTCGGAAGTCCGGGATCACTGTACTTTATCGCACAGTATGACAGTGACGGAAATGCCAACTACACACAGGATACATCGGTTGAGGGCGGCTACAAGCTCAACTATGATATCGACACATTAAAGGCCAACGGTTCAGTCATCCTCGATGGTAACGATGTAAAGGATGCAAGCGCCCAGTATGACCAGTCATCATCTACATCAACAAAGGAGCCTGTTGTTTCATTAAAGCTCAAGGATGAGGCTATTGACACATGGGCAGATGCTACAAAGAAGGCAAAGGATGCCGGACAGTCAATCGGTATCTACTATGATGATCATTTCATCAGTGTTCCTACAGTAAGCGCTGTTATCTCAGACGGTAACTGCGTAATCAACGGAATGAAGGATTACGACGAGGCAACAAGCCTTGCAACATTTATCCGTGTCGGAGCCATTAACCTCCAGCTCGAGGAGTTAGAGTCAAATGTTGTTGGTGCACAGCTTGGTGGAACAGCCCTCACAAATGCAGTAAAGGCCGCAGTTATCGGAATTATCTTAATCATGGTATTCATGATTGTGCTCTACGGTATACTCGGCGTGGTTGCATCTATCGGACTTGCACTCTACTCAATGCTTACAGTACTGTTTATTTACTGGTTTGAGATTACACTTACACTGCCGGGTATCGCGGGTATCATCCTCGGTATCGGTATGGCGGTAGATGCAAACGTTATCGTATTTGCCCGTATCCGTGAGGAAATCGCAGGAGGCAAATCAGTGCTTGCAGCAGTAAATGAGGGTTACAAGAAGGCTCTTTCAGCCATCCTCGATGGACAGGTTACCACCTTTATCGCAGCACTTGTGCTTATGGTGCTCGGTTCAGGTACAGTAAAGGGCTTTGCTTACACACTTATGATTTCAATTGTTCTGTCACTGTTTACAGCTCTTTTTATTGCAAAATACCTTACAAGAGCATTTTACGGTGTTGGTGTCAGAGCTGAGAAGTTCTACGGCAAGGCAAAGAAGAGAAAGGTTATCAGATTTGTACAAAACAGAGTCAAATACTTTGTTATCTCAGGAGTAATCATACTTGCAGGTATCGGCGGCATGATTTACTTCGGTGCTACAAGCGGCAATGCATTAAACTACAGCCTTGAGTTCGTAGGTGGTACATCAACCACAGCAGACTTTGGCAAGGATTATACAGCCGCAGAGGTTGAGAAGGACATCGTGCCTTCAGTATCTAAGCTCCTTGGAAACAGCGCAGTACAGGTTACTACAGTTCAGGGAAGCCATGATGTCACATTAAAGACACGTACACTCTCACTTGAGGAGAGACAGAATCTTGCAGAGCTCCTTGAGAAGGATTTCAAAGTTGATACATCAACTATAGAGACTCAGAGTATCAGCTCAACAATCAGCGGAGAGATGAGATCAAACGCTGTAAAGGCAGTTATCATTGCATGTATTTTCATGCTGTTATATATCTGGTTCAGATTTAAGGATATCAGATTTGCTTCAAGTGCTATCCTTGCGCTTGTACATGATGTGCTTGTTGTTGTCACAGCATATGCACTTATCAGAATCTCAGTCGGCAGTACATTTATCGCATGTATACTTACAATCGTAGGTTACTCAGTCAACGATACAATCGTTATCTTCGACCGTATCCGTGAGAATCTGCATGGACTTAAGAAGTACTCAGCAGACGAGCTTGCTGATATAGCAAACGAGTCTCTTACACAGACACTTTCACGAAGCATCAATACTTCGCTCACTACATTTGTCATGGTATTGTTACTCTTTATATTTGGTCATACATCAATCAGAGAGTTCTCATTACCACTCATGGTAGGTGTGCTTTGCGGAACTTATTCTTCAATCTGCATCGCTACAGAGCTGTGGTATGTAATGAAGCTTTATCTGGGAAAGAGCGCCATCAAAAAGCAGGCGGCTGCACCGGCTAAGGGTTCTAAAAAAGCTAAGAATTAATAATTAATTTATGGCCCGGCCTTTATAGGCTGGGCTATTGTTTTTAACATAATAGAATGGAGCATCATTTATATGAAAATATTTCTGATTTATCTGCTTCTTATGAATATAGCAGGCTTTGCTGCGATGGGAATTGACAAGTGTAAGGCCAAGGCACACGCATGGCGCATTCCGGAGAAGACATTATTCGGGCTCAGCCTGCTGGGCGGAAGCGCCGGTACCTGGGCTGGGATGTATGCCTTCAGACACAAGACAAAGCACTGGTATTTCGTGAAGGGGATGCCGCTTATCTTCTTTATCCATGTGGTTATTGCATGTGTTATCTACAGGAATTTTTATTAGACTGAGTAACCAAAATGTTTGACATAGGTAAAAAGTAACAAAAAACTGTAGCATATAAGTGTATAATTGTGTATAATAGATAACAGGTACAAAACCACTACACAACTATCAAGGAGGACAAAATAATGTGGGCATATGAAAGTGTATTTTATCAGATTTATCCGTTAGGCTTCTGCGGGGCACCATTTGAGAATGATGGTGTTTTGGAACACAGAATTTTGAAGGTGAATGACTGGATACCCCATATCAAAAAGCTTGGGGCAGATGCAATCTATTTTTCACCGGTTTTTGAATCTGATACACACGGATATAATACGAGGGATTATACAAAAATAGACACAAGGCTTGGCACAAACGAGGACTTTGCACAGGTTTGTGACAATCTGCATAAAGACGGCATAAAGGTAGTGCTGGATGGTGTGTTCAATCATGTGGGAAGAGGCTTCTGGGCATTTCAGGATGTGCTCAAAAACAGAGAAAGCTCACCGTATGTGAACTGGTTTGGCCGTATAGCGTTTGATGGCAACTCAAACTATAATGATGGACTGTGGTACGAGGGCTGGGAAGGAAACTATGATCTGGTCAAGCTTAATCTGAGAAATGAGGATGTGATCCAGCATATCTTTTCAGCGATAAAGGGCTGGGTAGATGAGTTTGATATAGACGGACTGAGACTTGATGTGGCATACTGCCTTGATCATGATTTCCTCAGAAGACTTAGAGAGTTCTGCGATTCACTAAAGCCTGATTTCTTCCTGGTGGGAGAGACACTGCACGGTGACTATAACCAGATTATGAATGATGCGATGCTTCATTCTGTTACAAATTATGAGTGCTATAAGGGTCTTCATTCAAGCTTCAATTCCATGAATATGTTTGAGATAAATCATTCGCTTCTCAGACAGTTCGGACCGGAGCAGTGGACACTTTACAAGGGTAAGCACCTGCTGTCATTTGTGGACAATCATGATGTGACAAGAGTGGCAAGCATACTGACCAATGAAAAGCACCTGCCACTCATCTATGCGCTTGCGTTTGGCATGCCGGGCATACCTTGCGTGTACTATGGCAGTGAGTGGGGAGAGAAGGCCAAAAAAGAGGACGGTGACCCGGCACTTAGGGCATGCTTTGAAGCACCGCAGTACAATGAGTTGACGGAGTGGATTTCAAAGCTCGCTAAGGCAAAGAAGGAGTCAAGGGCACTCTGTTATGGCAATTTCTATTCGGTAGTGCTCACAAACGGCCAGTGTGTTTTCGATCGTGAATGTGATGGTGAAAAGGTATTCGTGTGCATTAATGCCGCAGACCAGCCGTTTTTCGCAGGCTTTGATATGGGAAAAAATGAAGCAACAGACCTGATTACAGGGGAAACGGTTACATTAAACGGTGGCCTTGAGCTTCCGCCTTACAGCGCATACTTTTTGAGATAAAATTTGTATGGACAATAAGCAGAAAAAAGAAAGAAAAGAGCTCATATGTGCTGTTACAGCTGTAGTGGTACTTTACACAGCGATGGAGTCAATAGGCATCACATGCCCTATTAAGTTCATCACCGGAATATCATGTGCGGGCTGTGGCATGTCGAGGGCATGGATTGCTTTTTTGCAGCTGGATATGGCAAAGGCATTTGAATACCATCCGCTTTTTTGGCTTCCACCTATTGCGGTAATAGTGCTTTTGTGTAAATCTAAAATAAATATTAAAATTTATAAAATAATTATATTTACAATCATCCTTATGTTTGCTATAGTTTATATGTGCAGATTGATATGGTCAGGCGATGATGTAGTGGTTTTTGAGCCGCAAAACAACATCCTGTTTCGTATCATCCGCGTAATAAACAGCAAATAAAAAAGGAGAAAGAAGATGTTTTGCGAGAAATGTGGAAAAGAAATCCCTGATTCAACAAAATTCTGTCCATACTGTGGAGCACCTGTTTCCAAGGCACAGGATTTTGTCAACAAAGCAGGAGAGGCCTTCAATGCAGCAGAGCAGGAGCTTGGAAGTGCATTTGATGAGGTAAAGCAGTCCTTCACAGGAAACAGTGCAAACCAGCAGAATGCAGGTGGACAGTACAATGGAGGCTATCAGAACAACGGAGCCGGACAGTACAACGCAGGCTACCAGAATAACGGAGCCGGACAGTACAACGCAGGCTACCAGAACAACGGAGCCGGACAGTACAACACAGGCTACCAGAACAATGGTGGTCAGACTCCTCCGCCATACAGGGGAGAGAAGTTAAAGGATGACAGAGGTCTTGCCTCATACATCATCCTGTCTATTATTACATGTGGTATTTACGGATATTATTTCATCTACAAGATGGCTCATGATGTCAATGTAGCATGTGATGGAGATGGCGAGAATACATCAGGACTTGTAGCATTTATCCTGCTTTCAATGATTACATGCGGTATCTATGCATGGTACTGGTACTATAAGCTGGGCAACAGACTGGCAAATAATGCAGGCAGATACGGACTTAGCATTCAGGAGAATGGAACCACTGTTTTGATGTGGTGCATATTTGGTACACTTATCTGTGGAATCGGACCATTCATCGCTATGTATATCCTTATCAAGAACTCAAATATGATCTGCAATGCTTACAATAGGACACATGGACTTATGTAATTTGAGTTTTGATTTTATTTAATTAAATAATTTGATTATATTATATCTAAAGCGGGAGACAGTTTGCGTTAAGCAGACTGTCTCCTGCATTTTTGTGAATGTGTGCTTCACGCTGCTTGAGACTATCAGCCTGCAGATGGTTTGTGATATTTCTGTTTAGATAACGATTTCCAATAAATATTATTGAAAAAGGTCGTTCAGACATTGACAAAAATTTGTCAAAGTGTTACTATTTTTTTATAAATTACGACAGAAATGTCGGTTATACATAGGTTTTTTAAGGAGGATTTATACAATGAGCGAGTTCAAAAATTTAACACTTGACGTAGCAGATCAGATTGCAGTACTTGCAATCTCAAGACCGGCTGCTCTTAATGCATTAAACAGTGAGACTCTTGACGAGTTAAATGTAGCATTAACAGAGATCGAGGCAAGAGACGATGTTAAGGTGCTTATCCTTACAGGTGGTCCTGACAAGAAGGGCAACGAGTTCAAGTCATTCGTAGCAGGAGCAGACATCTCAGAGATGGTTAACTTCACAGCACCACAGGCAAGAGCATTCGGAATCAAGGCTTCAGAGCCATTCTTCAAGCTCATGAATATGCGTCAGGTAACAATCGCAGCTGTCAATGGATTCGCACTCGGTGGAGGATGCGAGATCTCTATGGCATGTGATATCAGAATCGCTTCTGAGAACGCAATTTTCGGACAGCCTGAGACAGGTCTTGGAATCATCCCTGGCTTTGGTGGTACACAGAGACTTGCTCGTTTAGTAGGAATGGGACGTGCTAAGGAAATGATCTTCACATGCGACAATGTAGACGCTGCTGAAGCATACCGCATCGGTCTCGTTAATAAAGTAGTAGCAAAAGAGGAGCTTATGCCAACAGCTAAGGCTATGGCTGCAAAGATCATCTCTAAGGGAAGCTACGCAATCGCAGTTGCAAAGGCTGCTATCAACAACGGATATGATATGGATATCAAGAACGCTGTTGAGATGGAAGCAAACCTCTTCGGTGTTGTAAATGACACAAACGATAAGAAAGAGGGAATGGGAGCATTCCTTGAGAAGAGAGCTGCAAACCTTACAGATTTCTAATTGTGATTTGAATTATATGGTCTATGAATCAAAACAGCCGGTGCGTCATGCACCGGCTGTTTTAATTAAATAAACTAAATTATCACTCTTACAATAAACAGTGTATCGGTCACACTGTACTGGCATTTGCCACCGAGTCTCTCGGCTGTCTGCCTAATGCTTCTTGTGCCAAGTCCATGACCTCTTTCTGTCGCTACAGGCATATCGTTTACGAGCTTAGGCCTTACAGCATAAGGATTTTCAACAGAAATCAAAAGCTTGCCGCTTTTCTCTGAGATGGAGAGTCTGATAAAGCGCCTGTCAGGCTCAAGCATCATGACGGCATGCATGGCATTTTCCAGGGCATTCTGAAGTATCGCTGTCATGTCTATGTCTGAGAAGGGGAGCTTTGATGGAACAGATATAGAGTACCTGAAATCGATATGCTTATCATTAAAGCTGTCGGCATGGGACATGATAATGATGTTGATTATTTCGTTTGCACAGAAGCGTTTTCTGGTGGTTTTTTCGGTTGCCTTAACTATGCTGTGTATGTATTCCAATGCCTTGTCATCTTCATTGTTTTCGATAAAGGCAGCTATATTATTCAGAAAGTGCCTCATATCGTGGCGCAGCAGAGAAACATTTTTCTCATTGCGCTGCATGCTCTCGATTTCCTTTGCAAACTGCGCCTGCTTTATCTGCATAAAATAATTCTGGGTGGCAATCTGCTGCTGGCGTTCAATCGAATGATAGTAGACCACGCAGAACGTCAGAAAGCTGATGCACATGAGAAATGGCACAAACTCGACCACTATGCGGCTGCCACTGTAAAGCAGCTTCGTGTACACTGTTGTCGCATAGTCGAATATGTAGTAGAAAAACGGCATGATGCATATAGGTATGAGCTCCACATCGGGCTTTGCAAACAAATCGGACAGTGCCGGGGCGATGAACCTGTATACGATAAGGTATGTGAGGAAAATACCGGCAATATAGGTCAAATCGACAATCCAGCTCTCATAGCCGAGCGACTCTGCTATGATAGACATCCAGTTACATATCTGACAGCACATGTAGGCACTTGTGACAGCAAGCAGTGATTTGAGTACACTTCGGTGAAAAACAAATATCAGTATCAGCAAAAGAGGCAGATGCGTCACGAGAGGATATGCATTTATCACACTTGCAGAGCCCTTAAAGCATATGAGTACGAGATCCAAAAGCAGATCTGTGATACAGAATGCGTTTAATATCAGTATATTTTTTTTATTGTTTTTGATACCTATTATAGATGTAGTGACAAATACTCCAAAGTAGAGCGTGAGTATGTATCTCACAGTGTGCATGATAAAATTAAGCATATAATTATTCCTTTTTCATGATATAAAGCCTACTCCTTAAACATATAGGAGAAATAGGCATCCTGAAAGCTCTTTGAAAGGCCTCTGGAAATGGAAATCTTTGTACCTGATTTTGTGACAAGCTCAGTTGCTGAAAAATGCTCCACAGCCGGCATGTATACAATATAGCTCCGGTGGCACTTGAAGAAGCCCTTTTCGACAGTGAGCAGCTTTTCATAATATGAAAGTTTGCCAATGGCTTCGAGTCTTTGTCCGTCATATAGTGACAATATGACCTTCTTATTCTGTGCCTCGATAAACTCAATATGGTGCATGAGCACATTTTGATATCCAAATGCAGTATGTATTGCAATGGAGTCGGCAGGCTTTGATACAGCAGACAGACATTTGTCCAAAAGCTTATATAGCTTCTCTCTGTCAACAGGCTTTAGCAGATAGCCGGAAGCATCCACGTCATAGGATTCGATGGCAAACTCAGGCGATGTGGTCAGAAAGATAATTTTAGATATCAGATTGTGCTCGCGAAGCTCTCTTGCAGCATCCATGCCGTTTAAGAGAGGCATCATGATATCCAGAAGAATCACATCAGGCCTGTTTTTGGCACAGTATTCAAGCAGCTTATCGCCGCTTTCCATGGTTTTTACAATGATGGGAGTGCCGGCTGTGGCTTTCCAGTCGTTCACGAGCTGGCAGGTCTGCTCAAGACATGCACCGTCATCATCACAGATTACTATTTCAAACATTTTTTACCTCTAAAGTCTTTTTTACTTTATTATATAATCTTTTTTGTAAAGCGTAAACAACAGTCTTGAAAAAAGAATGAAACGTATCTATAATTAGGGTACTGTTCACATGGCAGTGTGAATATATTATAGATTTACAAGAGGGCAAAATGAAGTCAAGAGCAACACAGACCAAAGAACTGGATATGGTGAACGGATCACTTGCAAGGAAGATACTGATTTATTCCATACCGCTCATGTTTTCAAACCTGCTTCAGGTATTTTTCAATATGACGGATGTGGCAGTGGTGGGAAAATTTGCAGGTGCAAGAGCACTTGGCTCGGTCGGTTCCACGACAATCATTATCACACTCACAACAGGAATACTGCTTGGCATGGGAGGCGGTGTCAATGCTGTCACGGCATTGCACATGGGAGCAGAGGACTATCAGAGGGTGCATAAAACAGTCCACACATCGGTCATCCTGTGCTTTATAGCGGGGCTTTTACTTTTAGTGGCAGGTCTGGTTTTTTCAAAGCCACTTCTTGAAGCGATGAATACAAAGCCTGAGCTTATAGACGGTGCTACAGCATATCTGATGATATACCTGTGCGGTTCGCCGGCACTTGCGCTATATAATTTCGGCAACGGTGTGCTGAGTGCAGTGGGAGATACAAAGAGGCCTCTCATATACCTGAGTATCTCAGGAATTATCAATATAGTGCTCAATCTGTTCTTTGTAATAGTATGCAGACTGGGAGTGATAGGAGTAGCCATCGCAAGTATCATAGCGCAGTATATCTCAGCGGCTCTCATCATCAGGTTTCTCATGAAGACATACGGCAGCTACGGCCTGCGCATGAAGGACATAGGGATTGACAGGGATGCAGCTGCAGCAGTGCTTCGGATTGGAGTGCCGGCAGCAATACAGTACTCGCTCTTTGCCATAGCCAATATATGTATCCAGACATCCATCAACTCCTTTAGCCATGTGGTCGTGGAGGGCAATTCAGCCGCCACAAATGCGGATTCACTCATCTATGACATGATGGCGGCATTTTACACGGCATGCACAAGCTTCATAGCTCAGAATCTGGGCGCGAGGAAAAAGGAAAGGGTGCTGAGGACATTTTTCATCACACTTGCATACTCGTTTTTGATGGGACTGGTGCTTGGAGTGGCGCTGTTTATATTCCAAAGACCGTTCCTACTGCTCTTTACGAGTGATGATGCCGTGATACACTATGGGCAGATCAGAATCGGTGTGATGGCATTCGTCTACTGCGTGTCAGCCTTCATGGACAATGCCACAGCCGCCGCAAGGGGCATCGGAAAAAGCGTCATGCCAACCATCATAGTGGTCATGGGCTCTGTCGTATTCAGGATTATATGGCTGCTCACGGTGTTTGCGTATTTTAAGACATTACAGTCCTTATACCTCATATACGTCATTTCGTGGACGCTCACCGCAATCGCCGGCAATATATACTTTGCGTACCACTATAGGAAAATTTAGCGGACAGTTATAATAAAACTGAATAGTAAGAGATAAAAAACAGTCAGACATGTGTGAGAAATGTGTCCGGCTGTTTTTGCGTTTTTACACATTTTTGCACACTTTTGCACATTTATGAATGAGAGCATGCAATTCACACCCTGAAAACTACATTTGGCGCCATTTGGGCAAAGTGAGGTATAAAATGTTGTATAATTAGTACTATCAATACAATATCATAATCTTATTGAGGAGGATAAAGCATGCAGGAGAGAAGGAATTGTGAAAGAATTAGGATTCTGGCTGTAATCGGTCTGATTTTTGTACTGGTCATGGCAATTGCAGGCGGAAAGACAACAGTACAGGCGGCAGGAGCATCAGTTGGTGTTTCGTCTGTGTCTGCAGAAAAAGGAGAAACGGTAAAGGTAAATGTGACACTGTCTAATAATCCGGGACTTTATGGTATAAAGGTAAAGGTAGATTATAACAGTAGTGCATTACAGTTGAAGTCGATGTCAAACGGAAATGTGTTTCCGGCTTCAGAGGCTTTGTGCAATATACCTAAGGGTATTTATGTAGCATCAGCAAGTGGATATGATAATATTACAGCAAATGGTACACTGTTTACATTGGAATTCAATGTAATTGATGGAGCAGATACATCGTCATACGATATTTCTGCAACAGTAGAAAAAGCACAGAGTACGGATAGTAATGTAAGCGTGTCAGATGGAAGCGGTAAGGTTACAGTTGAGAAATGTATTCACAATAAGCAGTGGAAGGTGACAAAAGAAGCATCCTGTGAGACTAAAGGTGAGCAGGCAAATGTATGTACCAAATGTGGTGAAAGCTTTGAAACAAAAGAGATACCTGCAACAGGACATAAAAATACAGAGCTAAGAAACCAGACAGCAGCAACAACTACAAGCGAGGGATACACAGGGGACACCTACTGCAAGGACTGTGGCAAGAAGATTTCTTCAGGAAAAGCAATAGCAAAGCTTACAGCAGAAAAGAAAACTGAGACAAAAAAGACAGAGAGCACTGTAACTGATACAAAATCAAAAGCAGACAGCAAGACTGCGAATAATACCAAGTCAGCTGAGAAGAAAAAGACAGAGGAAAAAACATCTGAGATAGCGACAGAAAAAGTCACAGAATCAGAAATTGCCACAGAAACAGAAAGCGAGTCTGAGATAACAGAAGCCACCGAGAAAACAGAAAAGCCTGACAAGAAAGCAGATACAAAAAATCCGGTGGTGAAGAAATCGGGCGGTGCCTCAAAGGCACTGGCAGTGGTTATAGTGATAGTAGGAATCGGGGCAATAGCAGCGGTAATTTACTTCTTTATTATAAGAAAAAAACCGGGCAGATAATAGAAGGAGAAGCGTATGAAAAAACGAATAGTAAGCATGTTGCTTGTCGGTGCTATGTTTTTGACGTCTATTCCTATGACGGCAACGGCAAAGACGAGTGATACAAAATATGGCGATGTAAATGGTGATGGAGAGATAGATTTCCATGACGTCCTTACACTTAAACAGCATATCGCAGAAATGAACCCAAAAAACTATGTGCCTGAAAACGCTGATGTAAATGCAGATGGCGTGGCAGATTTCATAGATATACTTTTTATAAAAAAATACATAGCTGAATTTGATGGAATCAAGCTTGGACCGGAAGTCCTCACAGTCAGATTTTATGATGGAGAAAGACTCATAGATGCCCTCCCGGCAGAGAAAGGCGCTCCACTTGGTGAAGTACCATCGGTAGCAAAATCATCAAAGAAAAACGCTACACTGCTTGGATATTATAAGGACAAGGAATTTACACAGCCATTCTATGCAGAGGACCCTGTGACAGAGAGCATGGATGTATATGCTAAGTATCAGGATCTCGAGAGCACAGAGGCACTCAATGTCACATCCTTTGCACAGATGGATATGCAGCCTGATTTGTCATTTAGGATAAAGAAGGTGTCAGGAGAGACCGCACCGGAGAGTGCAGCAACTCTCACTGTAAAGGATGGTTCTGCAGCGGTCAAGCTGAGTATCGCTGACCCTGAGGGTGACGGAGTATACACGGTAAGTGCTCCGGACGGCTTCAACAAGGGCTGTACATATGAACTGAATCTGGCAGAAGGCTGGGTATTTGATGGTAAGGATGCCACAATCAGGACAGCAGCCTTCTCTATCAAGATGGACAAGGTAGAAAACCTCGAGATGTCAGACGATATCAAGTATGTTCAGGATACAGACAATATTGATTACACCATAAGCGGAACAAAGTATGTAGGCTGCGAGGTACTGACAAACGACATAGTGACATCTATGAAGGATACAGACCGAGGTACATTCACATATGATAAAGCAGGCGAATTAAAAGCAGACGATATCATCTGTGTTTATGTAGGAAAGAATCCAAAAGATAGAAAGGGCGATGACGGAAAAGCCCTCTTAGACCCGGTAGTATATGTAAAGGTAGACAGCGTAGATGGGGAAAAAGTTACATTTAAGCCTCTGGCTGAGGAAGATCAGTCCGATATATATGAGGTACCGGATAACTTCCCAATCAAGGTGTCTGCTATGCCGACATCAGATAATGGAACAGTAAGTCTAGACAAACTTGATGCGGATATGTATCAGACTATGCTGGGTAAGACAGATGGTACAAAGGAAAATGCATTAGAAAAGGTTAATAAGGGTGATTTCATCACACTTTATGAGTCACAGGATTCTCTTACCTCAGAGGATGCTGCATACTATGCAAGGATTACTGATTACAACAGTGATACTCATGAGATTAAGTACGAGAAGACAACACGTCAGGCAATTCTTGACAGCATGGATTTGAATGCTGATGTTGATCTGTCAGGTGATGATTATATCACACCACAGGAGAAGAAGGAGATAGAGGAGACCGTGCTGTATCAGCTGCAGCAGAGCGATTTCACGGCAGGTGCAGCAACCGCATTAAGTGATATGCTTGATAAGGCTGCAGTAGTTGATGAGGCAGCAGGCGAGGAAGAGCTTGCCACATACGGACTCGAGGATGCCGAAATCACTGATGAAAACGGTGAAGAGATTACACCTCTTGCACTTGCAAAATACAATATAGCAGGCAAATTTGAGCTTTCTGACAAGGTTAAGCTGTCAGTAGAACTCATAACAAAAGGTAACCAGCTTCACTACAATAATGGTGTACAGCTTGCAGTCAATGTAAAGGCTGATTTTAAGGCTGATACGGCAGATGGTGGCAGTGTGAACGTACCACTCAGTGCGACATTTGTGCAGGAAGTGTTTATTCAGCCGGGAGTAAAAGGAAGCATCGTTACAAAGAAGATACTGTTTATACCTGTTCCGATAGGTGTTCAGGTTAACTCAACAGTTGATATTAAGAGCTACTCTGCATTCTCCTTCAATGCACAGATATACACAGTTGAGAATAAGGATGACAGAGATACCTGGACAAAGATAAAGGATCTTTTAAATGATGACAATCCTCTGGAAGGATTAAAGGGCGCCGATAAATTAAATAAAGTGGTAAGTGGACTTAATAAAGTCGGCGATGTAATGAATAAGATTGAGGAACTTCAGGAGAAGCTTAATGAGGCCTCTGAAAAGAAAGAACAGCTTGAGGGCTATAAGGCGGAGTTAGAAAGTCTCTGGGCATTTGTTGAGGAAAATGACATAACAACAAAAGAAGCCTGGGATGAAATGGGTGAAAACCTCGATAAGTCAAACATTGCATCTGACCTGTTAGATATGATGAATCTGACTACAGATACAGAAGCTTCTACAGAGTATATTGAGTCAATGCAGGAGCTGATGGACAAATACTCAGAGACAGTACAGCAGGATACAAGCTGGCTTGAGCTCGTAAACAAGGAAATTGCATCTGCACAGGTGAATTTCTACGGACTTGTAATAGGTGTTGAGACCAACTTTATCGTGCGCACAGACATGAGTATAGCAATCGGCTCTAATCTGGAGTACGAGGTTGGAAAGAGATATACATTCTGGTTTAAGATTGGTTTATTCAAGCCTGAGGCAGGAAACTCATCTACAGACTTAATGGATGAGAGATTCAGATTCCAGTTCTACTGTATGGGACGTCTTGGCGTAAAGGCAGGTGTCAGTGCAAGGCTCTATGTAGCAATCGGAAGCGGAAAGCTTGCGTCAGTAGGCATAAGAGCAGAGATGGGACCATATGTGAAGCTATACGGCTTCTTCGTATACGAATATGAGAAGATGCGCCCGGCAAATCATGCAGAGGCTGTATCTTCTGAGAGAATGGCAGGAGCACTGTTTATGGAATTCGGATTATATTTTAATCTCGGATTTGATGCAAATGCCCTTGGAAATCTGTTCTCATACAGCTATGACTTTGTGGACTCGGAAATACCTCTGCTGACCGCAGGAAAATCGCGCTTCTATTACAATAATGCATATGCTCCGGAAGCGGATGAGAAGGTAATAGTAAGAGATGAGGATGGTAACAAAACAAACGGAATAGATATGAAAGCGCCTGACACTGTATTTGCACTGTCATATATAGATCTTAATACAGGAATACAGGGTAGTGAGCCTGTGCACAAAGATAATAATGCTGTGGCATATGATAAGTACAATGTAACACTTTCAAACTCACACTTTAGCTATGACAAGAACACCGGAAAGATAAGTGTGGATGTACCGGATGGTGAGAGATACATGGAATGTGATATGACTATTACATACTTAGGCTCTAAGATGGCATTTTCACAGTATGATATGACTGTAACAGTGCCACTCGTATGGACAAACCTCTCAACAGATGAGCTTAAAGAGTACTACACAGCATCTGTCAGAGTCGGTAATGATGAAGACGGATATCAGACAGTGTGGAGTATCAAGAAGCTTAAGGGGCAGACCTTTGATCTTCCTACTGATGAAGAAATAAAGAAGCTGATAGGCTGGAACGCTGATAAATATACAGAAGGAACAGGATATGGCGATGTCCAGACAACAGGTCAGACTATTATAGAAAACAAAGTATATGATTATAATGTGAATTATAAGAAGTACAAGGTAACGGTTGAAGGAATTCAGAAGGAGGATGGCACAACAGAGAGCAGGGATTACTATGCAAGATTTGGAGAGGCATTTAATTTCTCAGATCTGGCAGACACAAAGACCTGTGATAAAGAAAATAACAAGTATACAAAGTTTGCAAAGCTTACAACAGATGCAATTGTTGTAGGAGGCAGTAAACTTGACCTCACAGCAAAGATTAATTCCGCAATGGCTGCAACGCTCAATGATGGAGTTAGCGCAACAGCGAATTATGTGGACAATAGTGCAAAGGTAACCTTTGTATTTACAGGAATTACGCATGATGATGTATCTCAGACCATAGAGAAGGGTACAACACCTGACCTTACAGAGGTAGAGGAAATTGTATCTTATGAGGGAATGGCAATCAAGGACATCTCACCTGAGTTTGGAAATGCAGATTCAGATACTACATATCAGGTAGTTTGCGGAGAATTGACGGGACCTGAGGCTACTATAGAGTTTGACAGCAATGGAGGAGCATCAGTAACACCGATTACAAAGGTTGAAAAGAGTCTTGTAGGAAAACTTCCGACACCAACAAGAGATGGATATGAATTTGGAGGCTGGTTTACAGACAATGGCACCTTCAAGAAACAGTTTACTGAGAGGAAGATGCCGTCAGGAATCACAAAGCTCTATGCAAAGTGGACTGCAAAGGAGTATGACATCACATTTAATGTAAACAGTGGTAACGAACTTGGTGAAGCAGACAGGACAAAACAGGTTACATATGATAAGAAATACGGAACCCTTCCAACACCTGATAAGAGTGGTTACGGCTTCAGAGGCTGGTTTACAGCAGCAGAAGGTGGCGATGAGATTACAGCTGATACAGTTGTAAAGACTACCGCAAACCAGACATTGTATGCACACTGGGAGAAGCTTGTGGATATTAGTCAGGATGTATTTGATTTCGGGGAAGCAGAGACATTTACTTATGAGAAGGGTGTTCAGCGTGATGTTGACTACACATTTAATGCAGACGTGCTGCCGGAGGGAAGCAAGCTCACAGCAGATGACTTTACAATTAAGTATATGCGTCAGGGTGATGATAATTATGTGGACAAGCCTTTAAAGGCCGGAACATATGATGCAATGATATCTCGTAATGGCGACAATACTTATGCTAAATTTGATAAGGTTTATAACTCTGTTATTACAATCAATAAGGCAGACAGAACGATTGAAGCAAACGGTGAAGTTATAGATGCCGGCTACACATATCTAAAGATTGACAAATCAAAAATTGACGATTTGGATAATAATGCTTTAGTAAATTATATTGTAAATAATGCCGGTGGTGGAGAGTCATATGTTTGTGTAAGCGGTACGGACTCAGATGTGATTGATAAGCTGTCTCCGCAGACAAATTATACGGTATATGTTAATATAACAAATGATGAGAACTACAATGATCTGACAAATGCAACATATATAGAAAATGCCATAACAAAGGCTATACCATCAGAAAGATGGGATAACCATGCTGATGAAAGCTGGTATAATAGCGAAGATACAACATTTAAAATTAATACGGCAGCTCAGCTAGCAGGAGTGTCAAAAATTGTTTGCGATGGAAATGATATGTCAGGAAAGACAATTATCATTGATGCAGATATAGATATGTCTGAATACCTGTGGATACCAATTGGTGCTTGGGGAAGTTTTAGAGGTACGATAAATGGAAATTACCATAAATTGACAGGACTTGTATCATCGGGCATGGATTATGAGGGACTTGTTGGCTATGCGTATAAGGCAGGTATTTATAATATCTATGTTGACAATTCTTACTTTGGCAACGGAAGCAATGTTGGTGGAATAGTTGGTAAGCTTGACAATGCAACTGTAAGCAACTGTGTAAGCCATGCGGTAGTTGATGGTAATAAATATATTGGTGGAATTGCCGGATACAGCGTATGGGGAGGAATATACAGAGCAGAGAATTTCGGAAGAGTGGTTGCCAATAACTATGTAGGAGGAATTGTAGGATGGAGCGATTGCACAAGGACTCAGAACTGTGTAAACTTTGGTTTAGTCTATGGCAAGGGAAATGCACAGTGCGGAGGAATTGTAGGTCATGCAGATCATAAGGACATTATATACAATTGCTACAATACAGGTACAGTATATACAACAGGAGGGGATTCACAGCGAGGAGCAATCCTTGGCTTTACAGAAAGTCATGGTATTTTTAAGCAAAATGAAGGCACAACAATGGATCAGTGCTATTACCTGTCAGGATGTGCAGGTTCAAAAGGAGCATATGGTAAAAATGGTGGTAAATATGGTATTAATAGTCAGAAGACAGCATCATTCAATGGTCCTAATGAGGCAATGAACGATAATTGTGAAGCAGATACAAGAGGTAAGACATTGTTAGAAAAACTCAATGTCTGGACAAACAGAGTTGAGGGTCAGACAGTATGGGAAATCAAAGAGGGCAATGATTACCCAACTATCATTGGAATGCCATAATACGCAATTCACTAACCTGTTAGTAAAATTTATCCTCAGAGGCAGCCGCGGTTTCGCGGCTGTCTCTTTTTTAATCGATTTCATTTACGTTATTACGGCAAATTTGATAATTTGATAATGGGCTGATATTTTTATTGCCATTTTGCGGTTTTAATGCTACAATCAAGCCGAAGCATTATATTTCTGTTGAGCGACACCACAGTACACATTTCCATCGGTGCGTATCACTTTGAAGAGGGCAGAACCACTTAGTATTTTTCTACAAAGACATGGAAATTTTCAATGCTTTAAGTTACCTATCAATAGCAGGGAAAAT
>OIYY01000132.1_pt1 | contig 57397 bp, 46 predicted proteins | sample 1588341 | NCBI WGS metagenome assembly OIYY01 (sample SAMN03283287) | human gut metagenome | biome: human-associated habitat; material: feces | host: Homo sapiens | place: Peru | collected 2012
AGTCTTATCGTGCAAGCACGAACGACTTTTTGACCTTTTGACCCTGATATCATATCGTAAAGCAATAAATTTTACTCGATCAGGATGTGAAAAGATGAATAAAACAGACATTTGCAAGATTGCAACAGATGATGATTTCATGGAAACAAAGCAACACGGGGACCGGCATTATCCATTTCAATTTTATAAAGAAGATATTTCATGGTTTGATTTTTATTGCATTGACTGGCACTGGCATACGGAACTGGAGTTTATGTATGTGGAAACCGGAAATGTCAGGGCATGGATCGGGGATAAAGAGGTGGAAATAACTGCCGGAAATGCAATTTTTGTCAATTCCAGGATCATGCATCGTTTCCAGTCCGAAGCAGATGCCTCTATTCCCAATTTTTTATTTATGCCGGATTTTATTGCTGCCATGGACAGCCGTATTTATGAAAAATATGTCAAGCCGATTATAGACTCGACTCTGACATATCAGATTTTTGATAAGGAGATTGGATGGCAGGCAGAGGCGATAGAGATGATCAGAAAAATAGTTGGAGTGCAGGAAGAAAAAGATTGTGAGCTTGCGACATCAGTCTGTATCCAGAGGCTGTGGCTTTTGCTATATGAAAATGCGGATTTTCAGACCCTCAAAAAAGATACGGATAAATCGGCGATTTCTTTAGCAAGACTGCAGCTGATCATGCAATATATACATACCAATTATCAAAAGAACGTTTCACTGGATGAGATGGCGGACTATGCCGGGGTAAGTAAAAGTACGGTTTTAAATCTTTTCAGGCAATATCTGCATACATCTCCGGTCAGCTATATGATCAATTACCGCTTAAAGGAGGCCGCATGGCTGTTGTTAAAAACGGAGAAGAAAGTCTCTGTTATTTCAAAAGAGACAGGCTTTAAAGGCGTAGATTACTTTTGCCGGACGTTTAAGGAATATTATCATATGACGCCGACACAGTATCGGGATAAGGCGAAGTCAGAGCATACCAAATATAGCAGAGGGAAGAAAATTTTGGATAGTTGAAAATAAAAATAGAATCTGTTACACTCATATACAAACATACATTCGATTAGAAGGAGGATAAAGTGATATCATGTCGGAAAAAACATACATTGCCATTGACCTGAAATCGTTTTATGCCTCCGTAGAATGTATCGAGAGAGGGCTCGATCCGTTAAAGACCAATTTAGTCGTGGCAGATGTGAGCCGGACGGAAAAGACAATATGTCTCGCGGTATCACCGGCGCTCAAAAAATATGGGATTCCGGGCCGTCCGAGGTTGTTTGAAGTAGTGCAGAAGGTCCGGGAGGCCAATATCCGCAGAGAAAAGCAGGCACCTTGTCACCGGTTTAGCGGGACATCCTTTGATGAAACAGAGCTTAACCGGTCACCGGAGCTTCAGATCAGCTATATTGCTGCTGCTCCGCGCATGTCCCGTTATATGGAGTACAGCACCAGGATTTTTGATATTTATCTGAGATATATTGCGCCGGAGGATATGCATGTATATTCGGTAGATGAGGTATTTATTGATGCGACCGCGTATCTGCATACCTACGGACTGACAGCGCATGAGCTGGCACTGCGTATGATCCGAGATGTTTTGCGTGAAACAGGTGTGACGGCAACTGCCGGGATCGGCACCAATATGTACCTGTGCAAAATCGCCATGGATATTGTTGCCAAAAGGATGCCGGCTGACGAGGACGGTGTGCGTATTGCCGAGCTTGATGAGGAGTCATACCGGAAGCAGCTCTGGAATCATGTGCCGCTCACGGACTTCTGGCGTGTCGGGCCCGGATATGCCAAAAAGCTGAGAGAGGTCGGTATTTATACCATGGGTGATGTGGCGAGATGTTCCCTGGGAAAGGATACCGATTATTACAATGAAGATCTTTTATACAAGCTGTTTGGTATCAATGCAGAGCTTTTGATCGATCATGCATGGGGATGGGAGCCTGCGACGATTGCTGAGATCAAGGCTTACCGTCCGGAGAAAAACAGTCTGAGCACAGGACAAGTGCTGCAGTGCCCCTATACGGCACAAAAGGCTAAGCTGATCGTGAGGGAAATGACAGATCTGCTGGTACTCGACCTTGTGGATAAAAAGCTTGTTACAGACCAGATGGTACTTACCGTCGGATATGATATCGAGAGCCTGACCAATCCGGAAATCCGCCGCAAATATCATGGCGAAGTGACGACGGACCGCTATGGCAGACATGTGCCCAAGCATGCACATGGCACGGCCAACTTATCCTGTCAGACATCATCGACGAAGCTTATTATGAAGGCAGTTGAGGAGCTGTATGACAGGATCATCAATCCGGATCTTTTGGTACGTCGGATCACGGTTGTGGCATCGAGAGTCGTACCCGAAAGAGAGGCCGACCAAAAAGAAGTATTTGAGCAGCTCGATCTGTTTACCGATTATCAGGCATTGGAGCAGGAGCGGGAACAGGAAAAGCAGGAGCTTGACAAGGAAAAACGGATCCAGAAGGCCATCCTTGATATCCAGAAAAAATATGGTAAAAATGCGGTATTAAGGGGAATGAATTTTGAAGAAGGGGCAACAACCAGAGAAAGAAACGGTCAGATCGGAGGGCATAAAGCATGAGTGAATATTATCCGGATGCACACCGGTATGACGATATCATCCATCTGCCTCACCACCGGTCGGTGAGCCGTCCTCATATGACACTTCATGACAGGGCTGCCCAGTTTGCTCCGTTTGCGGCACTGACCGGGCATGAAGAGGCTATCGAAGAGACTGCCCGCCTGACTGACTCTGAGATCGTGCTGGATGAGACTGCAATCGCCGCGATCAATGCAAAGCTTTATGAAATATCCCAAAGGCTTTCGGAAAAGCCGGTTGTATCCATCACATATTTTTGTCCGGATACACACAAAGAAGGTGGTGCATACTTAACAGATGTCGGTTTTATCCGCAAGATCGATAAAGAGGAAAAGGTACTTTTCATGGATAGCGGCATCCGGATCCCGATGGACCGTATTGTGGAATTGTACATATAGTTTCTTGTATTTTCTAAAAAAACTGATAACATAATAATTATGATATCAGGGTCAACCCGCTAAACAGGAGAAGATAGACTATGGATCTAAGAGTCTTGCGATATTTTTTAATGGTTGCAAGGGAACAGAGTTTTACAAAAGCTGCAAGACAGTTAAATATTACCCAGCCGACGCTATCCAGACAATTGGCAGCACTTGAGGAGGAGCTGGGTGTCCGGCTTTTTGACAGAGGCGGTCACAGCATCACGCTTACCAATGAAGGACTGCTGCTAAAACGGCGGGCTTTGGAAATTGTAGATCTGGAGGACAGAATTGTCAGTGAATTTAAAGGCGGCAATGCTTCGGTAGAGGGTATGATTACCATTGGATGCGGAGAATTTATGGCTGTGGAGCTTTTAGCCGGGATCTGCAAAAGCTACAAAGAAAAATATCCGTTGGTAAGGTTTACCATTCATACCGGAACAGCAGATACAATTTCCGATATGATGAATAAGGGATTGGTTGATGTTGGTCTGTTTTTGGAGCCGGTTGATACGCAGGGGCTTGATTATATACGCATCCAGGGAAGTGATCACTGGGTTGTAACTATGAGAGCAGATGATCCGCTGGCTGCAAAAGAGGCCATTACCAGGGAAGATCTGTTGAAACTGCCGCTGATCTTACCGGAGCGCGCCAATATACGGAGTGAGCTTGCAAACTGGTTTGGAAAGGATTTTGACAGATTGAATATTGCATTTGTCAGTAATCTGGGAACCAATGCCGGTATTATGGCAATGCACGGCCTGGGATATCCGGTTTCCGTGGAGGGAGCGGCAAGGTATTGGAGAAACGATCTGGTTGTCCAAAAAAGATTGTATCCACAAATTACCGTAAATACGGTCATTGCATGGCGCAGAAACATTCCTTATGCAGCAGCAGTCCGGTACTTTATCGATGAAATAAATGCCTCCTGGGCATAATTGATGATACAATATAAGTATTAGACATATATAAAAAAGAAATTTTATAATGGTTGCATAAGGTAAAATATCTTATGCATCTTTTTTATTAATACCAAAGGATCAGAAAAATAAATTTTTTACAGGAGGAATTGTTATGAGTAAAAAATTAGTTGCGTATTTTAGTGCAAGCGGAGTAACTAAAAAGGCCGCAGAAATGGTAGCAGAGGCATGCGGCGGCAGGCTGTATGAGATCGCGCCCAAGGTACCTTATACACAGGCAGATTTAAACTGGATGGATAAAAAGTCCAGAAGCAGTGTTGAAATGAGTGATAAATCCATCCGTCCGGAGATCGGCGGCGAGGAAATTTCTGTTGATGAATATGATGAAATTTTTATCGGCTTCCCGATCTGGTGGTATGTAGCACCTACCATTGTCAATACATTTTTGGAAAAATATGACTTCTCCGGTAAAAAGATCATTCTTTTTGCAACATCCGGTGGAAGCTCATTTGGAAATACCGTAAAAGAACTGCAGCCATCTGCTCCCAAGGCCATTATTGTAGAGGGTAAGGTTTTGAACCACATGAGCAGACAGGATATCGTAAACTGGGTAAAAAGTGTAGAGTAATGTGGACAGAAGAGCACAGGGCTTTGGCGTGCTGCAGTTCAATGCAGTGGTGGCGACCAATCTTCATGCGCGTCATCTATATGAACGGCTGGACTTTGTACAGCTTGGCACCATACCGGGAGGATTCCGTATGAAGGATGGGCATTATGAGGATATCTGCCCATATTATCATGAACTGTAACAAAATGATGTCAGGATCAAAAGTTATATATAATAATTCTTGCATAGGATGGATAGTTGCATTAAAATAACGTTAGATGCAACTAACCATCTTTTTTATTGGGATGGTGGAAAACAGAGGAAAATAACATGACGATTTATGAGTATGGCGACCGGAGCAAGCCACACATACTTTTGATTCACGGCATGTGGATGATACATGAAATGATGCTGCCGTATGTGGATAAGTTAAGGGATGACTATCATATCATTGCACCGGATCTGACCGGACATGGAAGAGACACAGGCCGGTTTGAATCGGCACAAAAAGAGGCTTCGGAAATTGCAGACTGGCTTGTGCAAAATCAGATGACGGAGCTTGCGCTTGTTTTTGGAGCGTCGCTTGGCGGTGTGATTGCTATGGATGTGATTTCCAATGAAACTGTTTTACATACGCACTGTGCTGTTATGGAAGGAGCTTCCCTTACGCGTGTGCGTGGCGTGGAATGGCTGTTTCGTGCGATGTTCTGTGCCATGAAAAAGCATCCGGAGACAATTGCCAATATGTATGCATCCTTGCCGGAGCTTGATGAGGATGCGGGAAGGATGCTTTCGGATACAATGGCGCGCACGGATAAAGAAATGCTTTCCAATCTTGTGCATAGCTGTAACAGTTATCCGTTTGAAACGCGTCCGCTTTCGCCGGAGCTGCAAAGACACCTGTTTTTTGAGTTTGGCAGTAAGGATTCACACCTGGTGTGCCGGAAGTCGATCAAAAAATATTATCCCGGAGCAAAGATCATAACGAGAAAGGGCTATGGACATTGTGAATATATGTTTACACACAGTGGTCAATATGCGGAATTGCTGAAAAGCTATATGGAGGAGAAATGATTATGAAACTACTATTATTGATGGGATTGATCGGTCACATATTATGTGGTGTTTCTGACTGTCTTCTGACCTATGCCCCCAATGGAAAGGTTAATTTGACGGATTTCAAGGATTATGAAAAATCCAGCGTATCATTTCAGGGGATGCCGTTAAAAAACCTGTCTCTTGCCATGGTGCTTGGTGTGATCGCCATGACGCTGGAGCTGTTTGGTTATACACAGCTATGTGATTATGTCAGAGGTTATTCCTCTGTTTATTACCGGATCATGTATGCGTCCGCGCTGGTTATGTTTATTTCCCTACCTTTGCATCATATTATCTGCTGTCTGTGCGAGTGGTTTTTTGTCAGACTCGGATTGACAAAGGAGGCCTTGAACAGTGTCTGGGATTTCTTTAAATGCACCGTGTATACAATGTATGTCGGCTATCTTGCCATGATCGTATTTGCGGTTTCATTTCTGATCGTAGTAGTGACCGGACAGACAGATCTGCCCAGATGGGCTGCCATATTCAACCTGCTTCCGTTAGCCGTTGTTACCCTGCCAACCAAGCTCCCTGCAAAGGCCAATGTGATCGGAGCAGTGATGTTTCTGGGACTTCTGTTTTTGATGTAGGGCTTGATTCTCCCAACAATATGTGTTAAACTTGCACTCACAAAACCCTTATGGGAGTGGATTTTTTAGAGAATTCTTTTTCGCCACACAGTTTCTGCTGTGTGGTTTTTTATGTGGAGGATATTATGGATCAGAATTTTATGAAGGAAAAGAAAATACTGCCTCTGGTGATTTCCATGTCATTGCCCATGGTCGTTTCGATGGCAACCAATTCTTTATACAATATTGTGGACAGTTATTTTGTGGCAAAGATCAGCGAGGACGCGATGACAGCGCTTTCTCTGGTATATCCGATCCAGAACCTGATGACTGCGATCGGTGTCGGCTTTGGTGTGGGACTCAATGCAAAAATCGCTTATTTTCTGGGAGCAGGTGCGAAAGAGCAGGCAGACAAGGCTGCTTCAACCGGAATGCTTTTAAGTCTGATCCACGGCATTGTACTGATGGTGATCTGCCTTCTTGGAATGCCCTGGTTTTTATCTCTGTATACCAAAAATCAGGCGATCCTTGAGATGGGACTGGTATATGCAAACCGGGCATTTTTATTTTCTGTGATTATCATGCTCAGTATTTCTCTGGAGAAGATTTTTCAGGCCGTGGGCAAGATGCGTGTTTCGATGATCAGTATGATCGCCGGCTTTGTCACAAATATTGTTCTGGATCCGTTGATGATCTTTGGCATCGGCCCGTTTCCCAGGATGGGTATGGCGGGTGCTGCATATGCGACAGGAATTGGACAGACGGTGTGTCTGCTTTGTTATTTCCTGTTTTTATATCTGGATCCGGTTCCGCTTACCTTTAGCAAAAAGTATATTTCAATGGATGGCGGTCTGTTGAAGGGGCTGTATTCCATCGGTATTCCGGCCACCTTAAATATGGCACTGCCGTCACTTTTAATTTCTTCATTAAATGGTATTTTGTCGCCATTTTCAGACAAGTATATTCTGGTGCTTGGTGTCTATTACAAGCTGCAGACCTTTGTATATCTGACCGCAAACGGAATTATCCAGGGCATCCGGCCGCTTGTCAGCTTCAATTATGGTGCGGGAGAAAAGAAAAGAGTGGAACAGATTTACAGGACGACTTTGGCTTTGAGCGCAGGTGTTATGGCTGTCGGTACGGGATTGTCACTTTGCATTCCGGGACAGATGATCGGTCTTTTTACAGCACAGAAGGATACACTGCAGATTGGTATAAAGGCATTGCAGATCATTTGCATCGGATTTATACCATCAGCGGTTTCCGTGACCTGCTGTGGAGTTTTGGAGGCTTTGGGAAAAGGTGTGCCTTCGCTGCTTGTTTCGTCCTTAAGATATGTTGCTGTAATGATACCGGCAGCCTTTATCATGAGCCGCATCATTGGGGCAGAAGGCGTATTTGTGGCATTTCCCATAACAGAGACTGTGGCCGCGATAGCCGCATTTCTGATATACAGAAGCTTTTATACAAAAAGCTTTCAATACAATGAAAGCTCCGTTCAGGTCTGATCTCCGAATATATATATTTTCATGAAAAGGCATCTTTTGTCATTGATATGGAAAAGAAATGAGTTTCATTTTTGATATAGGTGTTGTTGAAAAAAAGAAAGAGAAGTCAGTATCGAAAAAAGATACCGGCTTCTCTTAATTTTTACAACTTCATACTGTGATGTCAATATCAGACCATTGGGATCCTTAACATCCCTTTGCATTTGCATCTTCGCAAATAGCATTCATTGTCTTGCAAAGCTTGTTAAAGTAAACAAACGGTCCGACAACGATACAAGATCCAAGTACATTCCACAGCCAGAAAGTAGATGCTCCAAAGTCGCTTTGGATTCCCCTTGCACGAGCCTCATCACCAACACGCTGTGACATCTTGTGCATCCAGACAATCGGATAGATACCAAGTGTCAACCAGGAGAATATAAAGGCCATCAGGCAGTAGTGCATTGTTTTCTTACCGTCACGTCTGGAAGCAATGGTATTTAAGTCATTTGTCATCTTGGTCAAAAAATAAATGCCATAAATTCCCAGAGTAATAAAGGAAAGTAAAAAGAATGCTACCATACTTCTGTCTGTCTTGAAATTCTGGTTAGCGGTTACATTTTGATTGTTCTCCATACTAAATTCTCCTTTGTACAATTTTTATATTTCCCACCTTAACTCTATCACACTAAAAAGTAATTTGCAAATACAAAATAGAATTTCTATCCGGATTGTTTTTTTTCAATTTTTCCCGTAAGATGTATTTATTCAGTTATATAATCTTGAAAATATATATGAAAGGTACGTGAAGCACAACAAATATAAAAAGTGAAAAGGGGATCATTATGAGAGGAAGAAAAAAAACAGCAGCAGTATTTTGTATGTTGGGTATATCTTTTTTGATATGCGCATGCGGAAAAGAAAATGGTATCGGAAAGGATGGTCCGGCAAATGCGGGAACTTCTGAAGCGGATAATGTCGGGGGACAGGATATTTCCGATACAGGAACAAAGAAAGAAAAAAATGCCCAGGGTGTGGAAGATCTTGTCCGGGATGGTTTTGCCAAAGAGGGTGAAATAACACTGGAAGAGGAATATACGATGGAAGTGGACTATCACGTGCCGGAAATTCTCTTGGACAGTGAAGGGGCAAAGGCGATCAATGAAAAGATCAAAGAGGACTGTCAGGATGTAATTTGTCTGCAGGATGATGATATGCCGTGGTGGCAGGTAAATTACGAAGCATATCTGAATGGAGATATTCTCAGTGTCCTTCTTATAAAGAGTAGTGTGATGGATGGATATACAGAATATTATGCCTACAATCTGGATATTAAAAAAGGCAAAGAGCTGGATCAGCAGGAGCTGATAGAGACCCTCAGTATAGCAGCCGGTCAGGGAGAATCTCCTACAGAGGCTGTACTGCGGTCTTTGAAAAAGGCAGCAGCATATCAGTGCGATCAGGATATCCGGCTTTTTTTTGAAGCAGAGTACTTTAAAACCGCAGATCCGGATGAGTCACATAATATGTATGGCCAGTGTCTTCTTATGAGAATGGAGACGCTTCAGGAGGACAATATCAATCTGGAACTTCCCATGTATCTGGATGAAAAGGGAGAGCTGTCTGTTGCCGTGGGGATTTACAGCATGAGTGGCGGAGGAATTTATTATGAAATTTTGAAGCCGCTTACAACAGATACCTGTGTTGACTGTGATTTGGATTTTGACGAAATATATATTACATACCGGGATGGGAAAATGACAGTCTGTATAGAAGAGAGTGACTGGACCATGTCGATATTTGATCGGGGAAATCTCGAATTCGGAAAAGAGTACGAGGTGCATGGTATTTACAAGGATTACATAGATGCAGCCATGATCACTGTCGTAAAGGGCAGATATGTGGTACCTGCCTTTGTGTCCGAGGATGGTCTGGTGTCATATCTGGATGTATATCAATGTGGCCGGGCCGGATATTTTTGTATGACCGAGCCTGTTTATGGATTAACAGGGATCGATGCTATTACAGAAGAAAATATGGATGTTGTGGAAGATGCATTGTATAACGCGGTGTTTGAAAGAAATGCAGAGTTTTCCCGGACGGTAATGGGGTTATATGAGGGAGACGGACTTGGTACGGATATTACATATCACACGGACGCCGGGACACAATATACAGAGCATTATTATCTGGGTTATGATATGGATGATGCGCGCACCTTTCTGTATCAGGATTCCAATTATGATGCAGACCTGTATTTCTGTTATGAGGGCAGCTGCACCTATCTTGGCATGGATGAAGGAGGAATGATTCTTTCTTTTGAACTGTATGATACAGAAACAGGGGAGGCTATGTATGGAGCTTTTTCGGAATGTCGGAAGGATGGCTTTAATGAACAGACAGAAGAATGGGAGGAGTGGGCAGATTATATACAGCTTAGCGGTTATGATCTGTTTGGACCGGAACATAGAAATGTGAGACTGGATGTTTCCGTAGGTTAGCGGTATATATTTGAGTTCAAAAGTCTTATCGTGCAAGCACGAACGACTTTTCGACCTTTTGACCCTGATATCATCATATTATGTGTAAAGGAGAAATGAATATGAGGAAAAGAAAATGTGCGTTGATAGGGGGAGTCTTTCTTTGTATTGTGCTTTTTGCCGGTTGTGGCAGAAGTGAAAAGGTGGAGATAGAGTCATCAACTGATGTGGTACCGGCTGAGGAAGTGCCGTCCGGGGAGCCGGATGATAAAATATCATCGGAAATGGTCCGTAATGCATATATGGATTTTCTGGATGGAGCCGGGACGATAAAAACGGCGGAATGCTTTCGGGAAGATGATGCAGATGGAAACTTTGATTATCTGCTGTATGGAGAGTATACCTTATCTGAGCTTCAGGAGGCTATTGCAGAGGCCGAAGGTGGAGAGAGTACAGTGCAATATGCTTTTTGGGGATATCCTGACGAGCGGGAGCTTATGTTCCTGTGCTTTAAAAACCGGGATTCGCTCGCCCTTCATTGGACGGGAATTATCCGTTATGAGGATGACGGACCGGTGCTTGCGGGCAGTTATGAGGCTGGATACCGTTCAGAAGCTACATTGTATGATACCGGTTATCTTGTCTATCAGGGCTCCGGTGGAGCCGGAGATTATGAAACACAACTGATCCGGATCGATGATAAGGGAGATCAGCATGTGGAACGCTCCTTAAGGGAGATGTGGTCTTCCTATGCAGTCAGTTGGATTTATGAAATTGATCCGGAGGGTAATGGTCCCGAGGGAGATTATTCGGCATTATCTACTGATTTTATGATGCGTACATGTGTCACGCCGGATAAAAAGTATTTATGTGTGGATAACAGCGACAATAGCACATCGGAAGCTGCTTTAATAAAAGAGTTATCGGAGCTTGGGGTAAGTGAAATTTCCCGGGAAAAGATGGATGAGCTGTTTGATCTGTCGGAATATACAGGGAGTGAGATTGTCTGGAATGTTGTGGACGAACAGGAAACGACCGTGGCAGAAGAGCCGGTATCTGTTTCCTATGGAGATGAATCGGAGCTTTCCGGGGCAGATGATCAGCAGATCTGCATATTGGATGAGTCGGAATACCGTGTCATTGTAAAGCTGGACACAACAGAAGAGATAAGAGACCTGAAGATTTACCGGATCAGCATGGATTATATAGAGGATGAGATATGCTTTTGGGGAGAAGAGCTTTATGAGAAGCCCGAAATGGTTCCCGGTACACCTTTTTATATCCAATTGTCTTTTCCGGGAGATTCACCGAGTACCGGTATCTCCTATGTGGACAGCAGCAATGAGACCAGATATTTTACTCTGATGATGAGTGGATATGATGGCTCTCTGGTATTGGATGAGGAGAAGCCTTTCCGTTAGTGTATAGGAGGTAGTGGGATGAAAAGATGGAATATGATATCTGTTATTATATTATCCGGTATACTGCTGTGCGGATGCGGCAAAGAGGTACCGGACACAGACAGGGAGACAGTAACAGAGAGAGATCGTGTAATAACAGCTGACAGGCAGCAGGAAGAGAGTGTGGATACTCCGGCTGAAAAGGTTTACAACAATGGTGGCAATTTTGTCAAGGTAGGAGACAGTATTTATTACATAAAGGTGTCTGAGGAGGCGCTGGTAAATTCTGTGCCGTATGGGGACTTTCGCGAATATTCCCAATGCGGGGAGAATAGCTGGCTGATGCGCTATGATACGGTTGCCGGCGGAGAGGCAGAGATGGTTGCTGTTGTTCCGTGGAGTAACCGGCTGATCTACAGTCAGGGGTGTTTTTATCTGAGCTACTTTGATAAAGCATCCGAGAAAAAGCTTGCCGAGGTTGATCTTGAAAGCGGCAGGCTGACGATCCTGTGTGATGAACTGATACGAAGCCTGGATCCGGATACGGGACGATATGTGATTGTTCGGTATGAGGATGGTGCGTGCTTATTGGAAGCATATGAAGGAAGAACAAAAATTGCTGATATAGTTATTAACAAACCATATTGTAATCTGGTTGAGGTCAGGCTGCAGGATGATTATCTGGTATATTGTCTGGATGACGGAGTTGAAGAGGACAATCCTTATCTGAGTTACAATAATCTTTACGCCTACTGTCTTTCAACGAAAAAAACGGTATGGCTTGGCAGGATACCTTCCAATCCGGCTGTAGATTATTATTCCAATGGTGAAATTGACCAGATAGAAATACTGGATCAAATGGTTTATGTCGGGGTTGGTTATTATGAGGGAAGCGGACATTTTCTGACCGGTGGAGCAATATGCACCGCCGATGTGACGAAGGAAGGAAGCCTGAAGGTCACAGAGAAAGAGGCAGATGGCCCGACAGAGAGAATGACCTTTCTCAGATCTGCACTGCCTGAAATCAAAATCTCCAATCACGATGAATATGAGGTGGTTCAGGATTTCCAATCCAACCGGCTTGTATTGATGATTCCGGACCAGTCTACAGGTCTAAAGGAAAAAGAGCTTTTTAATCTTTCCGATGCTATATTTGAGCCTGAGGGAACGGAAAGAATTGAGGTGTCCGAGTATGTTGACGGCATGGTATATCTGATTTTGGATGATGTGTATTATGATGAAGAAAGATCCTCAGACTGGGAGGACGTATATACGCTCAATGCAGTGACCTTCTGTGCGTTGGATCCCGATTCGGGAGAGATCATCAAAATGGAAGATACCATGGTATTGCCAAAATCCCGGGATGCACATTAAGCGGCCCCTTTAGAAAATCTGTTCAGGGGCGTGCTGCTGTGTATACCGTACTTCAGTCATTTGGAATATCATGAAAGCGGCCGGTCAGTTCCTCGGTTTTTACAATGTTGATAAATGCATGCGGATCAATGGAGCGTATGAGAGGGATCAGCTGCCGCTTGGCTTCCGCATTGATCACCGAATAGATCAAGGTCTTTTCTTTCTCCTCATAACATCCGATGCCCTGAAATAATGTGGCATCGTGATGAGTGGTTTCCCGGATCGTATGATAGATTTCGCGTGCTTTGTCAGAGATGATAAACAACGTCTCTTTTTTGTATCGTTTATAAAGGATCTGGATCATTTGTGTACTGCAGAACTGAAATATGATAGAATACAGGGCGATGGTCCAGCCAAACAGATATCCGGCGATGATAAGCATGACCACATTCCCCAATAAAATATAATTCCATGCATCAATCCCCTTTTTCTGAGATAAAAATATACTGATAAAATCGGTGCCGCCGGTTGTTGTACCGACATTTAAACACAGGCTGATGGCAAATCCGTTTATCAGTCCGCCGAACACGCAGTTCAGCATCGGATCCTGTGTAAATACATAGGATGGCAGAAGATCGACGAAAATACCGGATAATATAATTGTCAGAATAGAATAGAGAGTAAACTTTTTGCCAATGTAGCGGAAACCGATATAAACCGGAAACAGGTTAAGCATGATATTAAAAAGTGAATAGGGTATTTGTACATGCAGAAACTCCTGAAAAATTTCCTGCAAAAGCAGAGAAACACCGGAAAAGCCACCCGGAAATAAATTAGAGGGTCTTGCAAAGCAGCACAGATTCCACGCAAAGATCATGGAAGCGGCAATAACAATAAAAATCCGGAATACCTGATAAAATCCGGGATGTTTGTATTCAATGGTCTGGAACATAAGAAGTCTCCTTGTACAATGATGTGTTGTTGAATTAGTATCCAAAAATATCCGAAAGTAAATTTCCCAAATGGAAAAATATCGACATAAAGCTTTATACACGATATAATGAGCGCAAGAGAGCCAATGTGCTTGCACAATTGGCGAACGGCGAATGTCGATCATGATAGTTGCGAAGCAACGTAAAGCACGGGAGTGCATTGACCGGTGTATATTATTATGTCTGGAAAGTCTATAACATGAATTATATCATATTTGATCTGGAATGGAATCAGTCTCCTTCCGGAAAAACGTATTCTAACAAAAATCTCCCCTTTGAAATTGTTGAGATAGGGGCTGTCAAACTAAATAGTTGTTTTAAGGAGGTCGGCAGATTCAGTGAGCTGGTAAGACCTCGTGTATACAAAAATATCAATTATATTATTGGCAATATCATACACATCCGGGAGGAGGAGCTGAAAAAGGCCCGTCCTTTTAAGGAGGTCATGGAATCTTTCCTGCAATTTTGCGGCACAAACTATATTTTTTGTACATGGGGAAATCTGGATCTTCTGGAGCTTCAGCGGAATATGAAATATTTTGGCATGAAGCCCTTGTCCGAAGGTCCGATCTGTTTTATTGATGTACAAAAAGTATTTGCGCTTCAGACAGAAGGGAAAAAATATCAGCACACCCTGGAGTATGCGGTGGATTATTGCCGGATCAAAAAGGACGTTTCTTTTCACAGAGCCTTTGCGGATGCTTACTACACCTCCAGAATTTTGAGCCGGATCAAAAGGAAATATCGGAAAAAGCTGTCCTTTGATACTTACTGTATTCCCCAAAGCAAAGAGGAGGAAGTCCGGATCACATTTGACAGTTATTACAAATATATATCCCGGGGCTTTTACACAAAAAAGGATGCCCTGCAGGATGAAGAGGTTTCTTATTGCGGCTGTTATCTCTGTAAAAGAAAAGCGGAAGAAACCGTCCCGTGGTTCAGTAAAAATAACAAGCATTATTACAGCGTCGCTTTTTGTAAAAAGCATGGTTATATAAAAGCCAAAAACCGGGTAAGAAAGTCGGAATCGGGTCAGATATATATTGTCAAAACCATGAAAAAAATTTCAGAAGAAGAAAAAGATATACTTCTGGATAAATATCAGAAAACCTTAACGGAGCATTATCAGGAATCGTGAAAACGGTCATTTCTGTGATGTCTCCGTTTTCTTTTTTTCGGATGCCTGATTTTGATGGAGGAGCCCCTTCTTCTTCTGGAGGCAAAGCTGTAATTGCGGATAAAGGATATTATTCCCAATATAGCAAGCACCAGAATAAATACCAGCACAAGACCGGCTATTACATAGATAATATTGATAAATAAAATAGAATCATTATTGTTTTCCTGATCCGGATCATCCGCCGTCGTTTCCATTTCCGCAGAAAAGGCTTCGGCTGAATCGGATTGGGAAATTGTGACATTGGCTTCTCCCAGGTCAATATTCTGATACTGATACCGGATGGTTGCCAGTACAGAGGGGGAAATATGGGCGTTATCATAGTTTAGTGAGGAACTAAGATCGGAGAACGCAACGGTATTTGGCATAATAATATAGGCATTTGGATCAATTTCTATTATAGGATCACTGCTGAAAAAGATATCATTATTGCTGTCAAAAAGACTGGAATCATTTACCGTATAATTTGTTTCCTGATCGGCAATGGAGATTCTCTGGAAATTCTGAAAACCATAATCAAACAGCGCTATTGTATCCAGAAACTGATTGGGAGATTCTTCCTTCATGATCACACAGACAAGCTTCATTCCATCGCGTTCGGCACAGGATACCAGGGTTTGTCTTGCCACAGAGGTAAAGCCGGTTTTTCCACCTATATAACCTTCATAGTCATAGGTTTTTTTGGTAAGAAGGTTGTGTGTATACAGGTCAACATCGTCATCCGGCTGCGTCGGAGACTGCGGAACATGATAATAGGCTGTTCCGGACATTTTGGAAAGAGTGGGGTTGGAAAAAAAAGCACAGGCGATCGTTGCAAGATCTCTGGGTGTCGTGTAGTGATCTTCATCGTGAAGACCGTTGGTGGTAACAAAATGAGAATTGGTACAGCCAAGCGCAGCTGCCTTTTGATTCATCATATCCACATAAGCATCCATGCTTCCGGCAATATGTTCGGCAACCGCATTGCAGACCTCATTGGCGGAATATACCAGAATACCGTAGAGTGCCTGCTCCATCGGGATGGACTGTCCCTCATCCATTCCCATATTGGAAGAGCCCTTTTCGATACTGAAGACAGCATTATGTGAAAAAGTGACCATTTCATCCATTTGGGAATTTTCGATGGCAACCAGAGAGGTCAGGATTTTGGTCGTACTTGCCGGGTAAAGCCTTTCATCTATATTTTTGGCATACAGAATGGTACCGGTATTGGCTTCCATCAGGATAGCACCTTCGGCACCGATCTGAGGTCCCTGTGGCCAGTTGGCAATCTCATTGCTCTGGATGGGAAGTGATTTGCGGGCCTCAGCCAGAGCATAATAATCATTGGAAGCAGTCTGAGATGCAGAATCCGGTTCGGCAGAAACGGTCAGCGGGCCTGCTAATGTACCTGTTATGATCACGGCAGCAGCCATGAGGGCAGAAAAAAATCTATGAATTGATTTATGAAACATAAAAATCTCCTGAATAAATGATATCGGCTGTCAGGGGTCTGAACTATCAGAATTTGACGACAGTGATTAAAACAATAACAGTTTATATTTTGAAAACAACTATAACTATGATACAATAAAACAATCGAAAAACAAAGTAAACAATCGTAATTATTAAAAAATCATTTACAATCAGGGCCGGGCGTAAAAGCCCATGTTAACAGACAGGATTGTAATATAATATTCCCGGGAGGAGATCAACAGTGAGACTGCGCAATATTAGTGGTTCAAGAGAAATGATTGCCGATTCGAAGTACGTTATTCAGGATGCGGAAAATCAAAAAGGAAAGATCAAAACTTATTTTGAAAAGGAACAGCCGATCCGGATAGAGATAGGGATGGGAAAAGGTCGTTTTATCATGCAGATGGCAGAAGAAAATCCGGAAATCAATTTTATCGGAATTGAAAAATATTCCAGTGTTTTACTGCGTGCAATCCAGAAAATGGAACAGAATGAACTGCCCAATTTAAGGTTTATCCGTATGGATGCCGAGGATATCACAGAGGTTTTTGAAAAAGGAGAGGTTGACAGGATATTTTTAAATTTTTCCGATCCCTGGCCCAAGGACCGTCATGCCAAAAGGCGTCTGCCGTCCAAGGAGTTTTTAAAACGGTATGACGAGATCCTGAAAAAGGATGGGGTAATTGAATTTAAGACGGATAACCGGGATTTGTTTGATTTTGCGGTTGAGCAGCTGGAACCGGCCGGCTGGAAAGCAGAGGTTATTACTTATGACCTGCATCATGATCCGGTTTTGTGTGAAGGAAATATTATGACGGAGTATGAGGAGAAGTTTTCTTCGATGGGGAATCCGATCTGTAAGTATGTTATTTATAGGTAGAAAGGGATAAAGATGTTGAGAGGGGTGGCAAATTTAGCGGGAGCCGCCAGACGAGCCACGCCACCGGCACGGACACTGTGGTTGTGCAATCTTAGGACTTCTGCACCTAGTGGCACTAAATGCCGCGGGATATTTTATTTTAACGGATCGGCACAGGAACCCAAACGCGCATAGCTTGAGCGAGGTTTCCTGTGCCTGTTTTTTGTTGCGGTATTAACTGCCACACGGTTCGAAGTAAGCGATTGCACAACCACAGTGTCCGTGCCGATGGCGTGGCTCGTCTGGCGGCTCTCGCTAAATTTGTCTGGACATTGCCTGTTCGGCTTAGGTAATAAGAGAAAGGTTAGTGGGGATAAAGAGTTGGTTGTTAGGAGTTTTTGATGGGGATATTATAGTATAAAAAAAAGCACCGGGGTTAGGCCGGTGCTTTGTCTTTGGCAAATAAAACTTTTAACAGAATTGGTGTCAATACGGAAGAACAGATGATGAGCAGGATGACGCAGGTGAAATATTCGGAGGTGATCATTCCGGCGGCCAGGCATTTCTGGGCAACGATCAGGGCAACTTCGCCACGGGTCATCATACCGACACCGATTTTCAAGGAGTCCGGCCAGTTAAAGCGGCAGACCTTGGCCATCAGTCCGCATCCGATAATTTTTGTAAGAAGGGCAACAACGACAAATGCCACACTGAATAACAGGAACTTGGTATCCATGGCAGAGAAGGTCGTCTTAAGTCCGATTCCGACAAAAAAGATCGGGGCAAATATCATATATGTACTGATGTGGGCTTTGGTATTGATATAGTCGGCATCCTTTAAATTGCAGAGGATGATACCTGCGGTATAAGCACCTGTAATATCGGCAATACCAAAATATTTTTCAGCGATATAGGCTAGTCCGAAGCAGAGTACAAAGCCGAAGATCGGGATTCTCTGTGTGTGTGGATTGCGGTTATCGAGCCATTTGAATGCTTTGTACGCAAGGAAACCACCGATAAAAGCTACAATAAAGAATAAAACGGTTTTTATGACGATCATGGAGGGTTTAACGGCTGTGTCCTTAAAGCCGATAACAATAGTCAGGACAATGATACCGATGACATCATCGATGATCGCGGAGCTCAATATGGTTGTTCCAACGGGGCCTTTTAATTTTCCAAGCTCCTGTAAGGACGCGACGGTAATACTGACACTGGTTGCAGTCAGAATGGCACCGATACTGATCGCTTCAAAAAAGGCAGCAGATCCAATTCCGCCAAATCCGTAAAATGCAAAATAAAGAAGTGCACCACATACAAAAGGAATGAATACACCGGAGCAGGCAATGGCAAAAGCCTTGGGACCTGTTTTGACCAGATCCTTCAGATCTGTTTCAAGACCGGCCGAAAACATAACCAGAATGACACCGATTTCCGCCATTTTGGCGATAAAATCAGATTGGGAGATCAATCCCAGACAGCAGGGGCCGATGAGTAAACCGGCAATAATCTGTCCGACAACCTGAGGAGCCTTGCATTTTCTGGCAAGCATTCCGCATAATTTTGCAAAAAACAATATAATAGCCAGATCACGTAGTATTTCGTATGTTTCCATAATAATAACAGTCCTTTCAAGATGCTTTTAACATCAAAATACATTTTTTAATTATTAAAACTTTTGTACATCACAAAATGTAGCAGAGTATGCGCAATACTTCAAGTAAAAATAGCTTTTTTTTTGAAAAATATTAAAAAAAACAAAAAAATAAGTTGAAAGAAAAATTATTGTATTGTATATTATTATATGTGCCGAATAAAAGGGCATGTATATCGGGGTGTGGCTCAGCTTGGTAGAGCGCTACGTTCGGGACGTAGAGGCCGCGTGTTCGAATCACGTCACCCCGATTAAAAGATGGCTGGCTTTGGAGAATTTCAGGGTTAGTCATTTTTATTACTTATCATTTTTCAACATTTCTGATCAGTTCGATCACAAATTTCACGTAACTATCTAATTATGAAAACAGATACTGGCTTAAACTATGTAATTATATATATATTTTACATATTGTTCTATATATCTGTTTTCTGTCTCCAACAAAAGAAAGGATCATATCTATGCAATCAAATCACATCATCACATCTTTAGACGAAGCAACCGGACCCGTTCAGATTCCCATGACCAACGACTACCTGTTCCGGGCACTTTTACAGAAAAACAATCATGTATTAAAAGGACTGATCTGCTCATTGCTGCATTTAAAATTAGATGCAGTTATTTCAGTGGAAATCCTGAATCCCATCGTACTGGGAGAACAGATTGATAACAAAGATTTTATAATGGACATCCGGTGTCTCTTAAATGACAATACGATCATCAATCTGGAAATGCAGGTGGTAAACCAGAGAAACTGGACGGATCGTTCGCTTAGTTATTTATGCCGCTCCTTTGACAATCTGGAGACAGGGCAGGATTATGTACAGACAAAATCAGCGGTCCAGATTGGTATTCTGGACTTTACCCTGTTTTTGGACAGCCCGGAATTTTATGCTACATATATGATGACGAACATCAAAAATCAGAGAATCTACAGTAGTAAACTACGGCTTTCTGTGCTAGACTTAACGCATATAGACCTTGCAACAGAGGAGGACCGAAAGTACCATATAGACTACTGGGCATCCCTTTTTAAGGCAACGACATGGGAGGAGATCAAGATGCTTGCACAAAAAGACGGAATGATAAAAGAAGCAACAGATACGATTATTCAGCTTACGCGGGATGAACAGATCCGCCAGCGTTGCGAGGCGAGGGCTGATTATCTGCGCTGGCAGAAAATAGAAGAGAACTATAAAAAAGAGCTGGAAGAAAAGAATAAACAGCTGATAAAAGAAAATAAGGAAAAAGACGCTCTGATTGCCGAACTCAAACGACAACTACAACAACAAACAGCCTCTGCAGAACAGTAAACTAATATACACATCATATATTATATTTACATTATCCGGAGAAAACCAATGAAGCCAAAAAATACACTTATTGTAGTGAAGGATATTGAAAAATCGAAGGAATACTATCACAATCTGTTCGGGCTTGATCTGATACCGGACAATGGTGGGAGCATAATCCAGACAGAAATCTGATAGAAGTCGGAACACCGGCTGGTTGATAAAAAAGGCCGTCATCAGGGTTATTCCTGATGGCGGCTTTAATATATATTCATAGCATTCAAAAGATAAAATAAAAAAATTAATGTTTTTCGATAATTTGTTGTTGACAAATGAAAATATCAGCATATAATAAGATTAACGATAAACATTAATTAATTATTTTTTATCACTGAAAATTATCTATTAAATGATATCTGTCTGGAGCAATATACCAGGCAGAGACAATGAATGATTATGGAGGATTTAAGATGAAAGAACAGGTAGTTCAAAAAATTAACAGCATGGGCAAGGTCGGAGAAATTCTGATTTTGATCGCAAAAATTTTATGTGGTATCGCTTTAGCCCTGTCAATTATTGGAAGCATTATTATAGTATGCATTCCAAAAGATTTTATAACATTACAGGGATCGACAAATGGCACCGTTATTATCAATATGGATGCTATTGGCAGGGGCCTGACAGATGAAGAAAGAGATAATATCAATAATGGAAAAACCTTTGGCGACGATACATTTACCTATGGATTTAGTGCTAACAAAGTGACTCTGGACCAGTTTTCGGCAGAAGACGATACCATTCGGATCAGTTCTACAGATACATTGACAAACAGCGTCAGCTTACGCGACTTGGGATATGTTCTGGTTACAGCCGTTATCACAATAGCAATGACTCTGGTATCCCTTTTCTTTGCCGGATTTTTATGCAAAGCATTCAAAGAATGCCAGTCTCCATTTGAAGAGAATGTGATAAAAAAAATGCGCGGCTTTGCGTATTCCCTTATCCCCTGGGTAATACTGAACAGCACATCAAGATCTATGATCGACTCCCTTTTAAATGGTAAATTAAACGTTCGGATATCCCTTGATATTACCATGCTGATTATCGTGCTGATCATTTTGGCTCTGGTATATATCTTTCAATATGGAGCCATGCTGCAGCAGGAATCCGACGAGACATTATAAGATAGAAGGTGCTAAATTATGGGAAAAATTATACTTCGATTAGATCGTGTCATGGCAGACCGTAAAATCACACTCAAAGACCTTTCCGAAAAAGTAGGCGTCAGCAATGTCAACCTTTCCAAAATGAAAACAGGAAAAATCAGTGCCATCCGTTTTTCCACACTGGAAGCAATCTGCGAAGCCCTTGACTGCCAGCCCGGAGACATTCTGGAATATGACCCCACAGACAACAACACAACCGACACCCCAAATACATAATCCCAAATACTCAATTAAAAAAAATAATACCCAATATTCAATTACAATAAATATACTCAGAATTAAGTTCCCAGCACGCTCAATGCAAGCCCCGCTTGCGAGAGCGTGCGACAAATCTTTAAAGACAATTATCAATTACCAATCATCAACATCTTATGAGCAAAATACGCCATAAAAACCATAAAAAATAATTCTTTTTAATAAAGCCAGAACACAGCCGGGAGATTTGCTGTTTCTTTCTCTCGACTTATTCCGAGCCGTGTGTCAGTTGATGCGGTTGGATGCAAAAGCCGGCAAGAAAAATACTCCGTTCAAGCGAAGCGCGTTTGTATTTTTCTTGCTTTTAAAGGGCTTTGCAGCCAACCACATTTACTGACACTAGGCGCAGGAATCCTGAGAGAGAAAGAAGCAGCAAATCTCCCGGCGTCCGGCGTCCCTTCTTAAAAAAGCCACATTTTACATACCTCACCCACATCAAACAACAAATATTTATCGCAAAACAATAAAAACATATTGACTCAACCTAAATCCAATACTATAATAACACCAAGCCGGCAAAAAACATTATCAACATTATCAAACCGGGCACCATCAACAATATTATCAACGATGATACCAACAATACCCCACCATATCATCACATTTTTGGAGGAACAAACATGAGTCAAAAAGGATTAGCCAATTCTCTCAAAGCAATCATAACCGGATTGGCCATTTGCGGACTATTAATCTACTTTTATTTCTTACCCGTATGGGGAAAAGCGCTGACCGCTGATTTCCCACAATATGAAAATGCATACTGGCCCTGGCTTATCATACTGTGGATCAGCGCCCTGCCCTGTTACCTTGTGCTGATCTGTGGCTGGAAGGTTGCATCCGAAATCGGAAAAGACAATTCCTTCTCCGACATCAATGCAAAAATGCTTAAAAACATCGTATTCCTTGCCGCCATCGATTCCATCTACATATTTATTGCCGGAGGCATCATGTTTGCATTGAACATGAGCACGGGAATGGTAGAAATACTGATTTTATTCCTTGTATTTGCAGGAACAGCCGTTACCGTTGCGGCTGCGGCATTATCACATCTGGTATACAAGGCAGCAGCCATGAAGGAAGAAAATGATCTGACGATTTAATAACCGGGAGGCATAAGATGATAGTAATTAATATTGATGTCATGTTGGCCAAAAGAAAAATGAAAGTTTCCGATCTGGCAGATCAGGTCGGTATCACGTTAGCCAATATGTCAGTACTGAAAAACGGAAAGGCCAAAGCAATCCGGGTAGAAACACTGGATAAAATATGTAAGGCCCTAAACTGCCAGCCCGGAGATATTCTGGAATGGCAGAATGACGAAAATGAGCAGGAAATGTAACAAGGGAGGAATTTGATATGTCGGAAATAAATGAAACAACAAACAACGGAGCATTTTATCTAAACAACACTGTAGAGCCGCCGCGCATCACAAAGTACACAGAAATGATCAACTCATTCAAACCATATGGAATCAGTTGCTTATTATATGGCATTTTGTTTATCATCAGCCTGTACAAAGGATTTCACGGAATCAGCATGCCGGTTTTATGTCTTGCGACCATCATCGGACTGTATTTTATTATGAAAAAACTCGGCATTGCATCCAAAAAGACAGACTGGTTTTATATGACAGGCATTGAACTGCTTGGAATCAGCTGCTTTCTGACAGGTGATATGACACTGGTATTTTTCAACGTATGCGGAATTGTGTTGCTGATCATCAGCTTTTTGCTTTCCCGTTTCTGCGATACATCCGGATGGGGATTTCCCAAGTATTTAAAAGAGCTTATCAACGGTATTTTTGTTCCGGTTTCTTACCTTGACGGATTTTTCAAGTCACTGGGACACTATTTTTCCAAAAAAGAAGAAAAAGAAAATTCCAAGGCAAAATATGTCTGGATCGGTGTTTTGATGGGTGTTCCCTTTGTACTGATCGTGACAGCACTTTTAGTCAGTGCAGACGCGGTATTTGGAAACATATTTAAAAACCTGTTTTCAAATATCCGGTTTCCCCAAAGACCGGTGTGGCTTGTCATTCTGATCCTGATCGGCATTCCCGGCACATTTGGCCTGCTGGGTTATTTTGCAGATGAAAAAATATCCGGTGAAGTTAAAGAGCAGCGTACCTGGGAACCGCTCATTGCGATCACTTTTTTAGTATTTTCGACAGTCGTTTATCTGATCTTTAGTATGATCCAGATCAAATACTTATTTATCGGCGGATTTACCCTTCCCGAGGGATATACCTATGCGACCTACGCCCGCGAAGGATTTTACCAGCTTTTGGCAGTCTGCCTGATCAACCTGATCGTATTATTTGTATGCATCGGAAAGTTCCGTGAAAATCTCATATTAAAAACGGAATTGACGGTTTTCTCGGTTTGTACCTATATTATGCTGTTTTCAAGCCTTCTTCGTATGGTATTATATGTAAAAGTATACCAGCTTACGTACCTGAGACTTCTGACCTTATGGGGACTTCTGGTTATCGGAATTGTCCTGATCGGATGTCTGGTCACCATCTGGAAAAATCAATTTCCGCTGTTTCCCTATGCGATGGTAGTGGTTGCTGTTTTGTATCTTGCCCTGTCCTTTGCCCGCCCTGGATATGTCATTGCAAAATACAATCTGACAGATACCGGCAAAGAGATACAGACCGACTACAATTATATAGTAGATTTAAATTCCGACGCCGTATCCGTTTATCTGCAGAGCCCGCAGTTTGACAAAAAACAGGTATCGGAATATAAAGAATATAAAATAGAATCGTACCGGCAGTCAGCCGATGAAATGGGGATCACGGATTTTAACCTTTCCTACTATCGGACCGGAAGGCTGATCAGAAAAGTATACCGAACGGAGGAATAAATATGTTTTATGTACCGGATGGAACACAGATTTGCGGATTTTATGAATGTGAGGATTGCAGCAACCGTTTTTTAGACCTAAAGATCGGACCAAAGATAGTCTGCCCTTACTGCGGAGAAACACCGGATATGGAGATCGGCCCGGATGAAGAAATGCCAAAGGCAAGAGAGGCCGCAAAGCTTCTTCAGGTAGTCGAGGGAGAGGATGTTGAAAAATTTGACACGCTTTTAAGCCTTGCCGTTACCGGCGGCGACTACGAATGGCTGTAATCGGACAATAAATTTTTTCTAAAAAGTATAATATTACTCTTAATTGCATGGACATATTTTGGATAAAGTATCATAATGCACATAGAAACTGTTTCTATTTTATTTGACGAAACAGCTGGTTTATTCAACCAAGTAAGTAATCAAGAGAGTAATCAAGCAAGTAAATCGGATGGCTGCAGGATGGCAATCGCTGTCCGGGTCTATATCGAAAAGATATAAGAGGGTGAGAGAGTGGAAAAAGAAAAAAAGCAGCTTTCCTTAAATACGAAGATCATCATTGCCTGCTTTATCATGGTTATTATCCCCAATATTTTGATCCTGTGCTCCCTTATGACGATCAAAGGATATTTTGAAACGACAATGGGAGCGGCCTTTCATGACCGTGTGGATCCGGGGATTTTAAAGTTTTTCATCATCGATACCCTGCTTTGTGTACTGGTTATTCTGGTCGGTTCCATGTTTATCATGCGCAGGTATGTTTACAGGGAGATCATCAAGCCGATCTCCGAGCTCAATGTCGCCATGAAAAAGATAGCCGATGGTAACTTAGATTACCGTATGAATGCAAAATATGGAAGTGAAATGGGCGAGGTCTTCAAAAACTATGAAGATATGCGGCTGCGGCTAAAAGAATCCACGACGGAAATGATGGAAAACGAAGAGCACAACCGAGAGCTTGTGAGCAACATTTCCCATGATCTTAAGACACCGATCACCTCCATCAAAGGCTATGTCGAGGGTATTATGGACGGCGTTGCCGATACTCCCGAAAAAATGGACCGTTATATCAAGACGATATACAACAAGGCCAATGATATGGACAGGCTGATCAACGAGCTTACCATCTACTCCAAGATTGACAACAACCGCATCCTGTACAATTTCCAGCGTATCAACATCAGCGATTATTTCAGCGACTGTGTTGAGGAGGTCGGACTAGATCTGGAATCCAAAAACATCAAGCTCAATTTTGACAATCTGGTACCGGACGATACGATCGTGATAGCGGATCCGGAGCAGATGAAGCGCGTCATCAATAATATCATCGGAAACAGCGTAAAATACATGGACAAGGATCCATCCAAGGGACAGGGTATGATCGAGATCCGGTTGTTGGATGATGTCGATTCGATCCGTATCGAGATCGAGGACAACGGAAGAGGCATTGCCGCCAAGGATCTGGGACGTATTTTCGAGCGTTTCTACCGGACCGATTCATCGAGAAATTCTTCCCGCGGAGGAAGCGGCATTGGATTATCCATTGTTAAAAAGATCATTGAAGATCACGGCGGTTATATATGGGCGACCAGCAAAGAAGGCGAAGGAACCTGTATGCACTTTGTTTTAAGAAAATATAAAGAGGTGGAAAAAAATGAGTAAGATTTTGATTATAGAAGATGAAGAAGCCATTGCGGATCTGGAAAAGGACTATCTGGAAATGAGCGGCTATGAAGTACTCATTGAAAATGACGGTACAAAGGGACTGGAGGCTGCATTAAAAGAAAATATTGATCTTTTGGTACTGGATCTGATGCTTCCCGGTGTCGACGGGTATGAAATCTGTAAAAAAGTAAGAGAAGAAAAAAACATTCCGATTTTGATGGTTTCAGCCAAAAAAGATGATATCGACAAGATCCGCGGTCTTGGACTGGGTGCAGACGATTATATGACCAAGCCGTTTAGCCCAAGTGAGCTGGTGGCAAGAGTAAAGGCACATCTGTCCCGTTATGAAAGACTGGTCGGTTCGTCACAAAAAGCCAATGATGTCATCGAGATCCGCGGTCTCAAGATTGATAAAACAGCCAGAAGAGTATTTGTCAATGGTGAGGAAAAGATCTTTACGACCAAGGAATTTGATCTTCTGACCTTCCTTGCGGAAAATCCCAATCACGTATTTACCAAGGATGAGCTGTTCCGTGAAATCTGGGATATGGAATCTATCGGAGATATCGCGACGGTAACCGTCCACATCAAAAAGATCCGTGAAAAAATTGAGTATGATACATCAAAGCCTCAGTATATAGAGACAATCTGGGGTGTTGGTTACAGGTTTAAAGTATGATGCAGACAGAGATTCTTTTTGAGGATAAAGACATTCTGGTATGTTGCAAGCCGGCAGGCATTGCTACCCAGACCGCTGGGTTTGCTGCCATGGATGTTGTATCGGAGCTGAAAAATTACCTGTCAGCCAAGGGACAGGCAGATCCCTTTGTCGGAGTGATCCAGCGTCTGGACCAGCCGGTCGAAGGCGTCCTTGTCTTTGGTAAAAATAAAAAGGCGACAGCCGCACTCAATAAGCAGCTGACACACAATGAGATAAAAAAGGAATATCTGGCAGCAGTATTTGTCAAAACAGAGGATAAACCGACTGATTCCTTCTGGAAGGAAAAAGACGAATATCCTCTGCACAGTAAGACAGTGCTAACGGATTATCTGGTAAAGGATGCCAGGACAAATACCTCTTATGTCGTAGAGAATCCCGCATCTTCCGCGGATGCCAAAAAAGCAGAGCTGACATACACCATTCTGCAAAAAGAAAAAGTCGAAGGCGGCACGATCCTTTATGTCCGGATTTTTCTGCACACCGGAAGACATCATCAGATCCGTGTCCAGTTTGCACATGCTGACATGCCTCTTTTAGGAGACAGAAAATATGGCACAGAGGCATCGCAAAAGCTGAGCGATGCGCTTTCTGTCAGGGATGTGGCACTCTGTGCGCAGACCCTGCGGTTTAAGCATCCGGTCACAGGAAAAAAGCAGGAGTTTTCTGTTAAACCTCACAAACCGGTTTTACAAAAAATAACAGAATGATCTTTCTTACTATATAGAATAAAAGAAAATCTATTTCCCATACTATCAAAAGGTGATGGTATGGGATCTTTTTATGAGGATGTAAAAAAACATCAGAACGAAATCTGTTTTTTTCTGGCCGGCGTTGGAATTTTCCTGTTTATAAAATATGTGATCGTATATATTATGCCCTTTGTGATTGCCGGAATATATGTATTTTTACTTCGGAAGCCTTTGGATTTTCTTCATAAAAAACTGAAGATGGGCAGAGGCTTTCTGGCCGGAATGTCTTTATTTTTCCTGTTTTTGCTGCTGGGGATTCTTGTCTGGTATGCCGGAGGAGCATTTTTTTGCCGGTTAAAACAAATTGTTCCGGATCTTACGGTATATAAAAAAGATGTTTTTTTGTTTGTACACAAATGCTGTGATTCGGTGGAAGAAAATTTCGGTATAGATGCGGTTTTTGTCGAAAACATGGTTCGGAAGCGTATCAATCTGGCGTTGAGCAGCATGGAAAAGGATCTGCTTCCACAGCTTCTGGGGCGGACCTTTTTATATGGTAAAACTTTATTCGCGGCATTTATGTTTATCCTTTCTACCTTGATCGCAGCAATTTTATTTGCACAGGATTATGAGCGTATCATAAAAAAGGCACAGGCAGTTCCGCTTTTGCGGGAAGCAAAGCAGCTTTTAAAACAGCTTTTAACCGCAGTCTTAAAATATGTCCGGGCGCAGATCGAGATTATGGCAATCATCAGTATCATTTGTTTTCCGGTATTTTTATTCAATGCATATTCCTATGCCTTCTTATGGGCTTTTGTGACCGGGTTTTTAGATATGCTGCCCTTTATCGGGACGGCGATGGTCTTTTTTCCACTCGCTTTTTTTCATATTGTAAAGGGACAGCTTCGCACAGCTCTTGTGTTTCTGACGGCTTTTGCGATCACATCCATTGCAAGGGAGGTTCTTGAGCCAAAGCTGATCGGGAAAAGAATGGGTGTCTGGCCGATCGGTATTCTGGTATCCGTTTATGTCGGCGTAAAGGTCTTTGGCGTGGGCGGTGTCTTATGGGGACCTTTATACCTGCTTATCCTGTTTGAATTGTACAAGCGCATTTACCCATGCCGGGATTGCCGGGACGGGCTTTGTGATTGACAAATACAGGTATTGTGCATAAAATGGAACTGATTAGGCTGTGCAATATAGATTGGCGGCTTATGCGCATTTTTAGGTACAAAACAGGATCAGAAAGGGAAAGAAAAATGGCTGATAAAAAATTTGTAGAAGCTATTACAGCTATGGAAGATGATTTTGCTCAATGGTATACAGACGTTGTTAAAAAAGCAGAATTGATGGATTACACAAGTGTTAAGGGATGCATGGTGTTTAAGCCTGCAGGATATGCGATCTGGGAGCTGATTCAAAAGCAGCTGGATGCTCGTTTCAAGGAAGCAGGAGTTGAAAATGTATATCTGCCGATGTTCATTCCGGAAAGCCTGTTACAAAAAGAAAAGGATCATGTTGAAGGATTTGCGCCGGAGGTTGCATGGGTCACATACGGCGGTCTGCAGCCTTTACAGGAAAAGCTTTGTGTAAGACCTACATCCGAGACTTTATTCTGTGATTTTTATAAAAATGATATTCATTCATACAGAGATCTGCCCAAGGTATACAACCAGTGGTGTTCCGTTGTACGTTGGGAAAAAGAAACCAGACCCTTCTTACGCAGTCGTGAGTTTTTATGGCAGGAAGGTCATACAGCCCATGCAACTGCTGAAGAAGCAGAGGCGCGTACGATCCAGATGTTAAATTTATATGCAAAATTCTGTGAGGAGGTTTTGGCGATCCCGGTTATCAAGGGTAAAAAGACCGACAAGGAAAAATTCGCCGGAGCAGAATCTACTTATACGATCGAAGCTCTGATGCATGACGGCAAAGCATTGCAGTCCGGTACCAGCCACAACTTCGGTGACGGTTTTGCAAAGGCATTCGGTATTCAGTTTACAGATAAGGACAATACCTTAAAATATGTTCATCAGACCTCCTGGGGTATGACAACCCGTCTGATCGGTGCCGTTATCATGGTACATGGTGACAATTCCGGTCTGGTTATGCCGCCCAGAGTTGCTCCGACACAGGTTATGATCATTCCGATCCAGCAGAAAAAAGAAGGCGTGCTGGACAAGGCTTATGAATTGAAGGAGCGTCTGAGCAAGGTTCATGACAGCAACCTCAGAGTAAAGGTTGACGATTCCGACAAGAGCCCCGGCTGGAAGTTCTCCGAATGTGAGATGCGCGGTATTCCGGTCCGTGTGGAGATCGGTCCCAAGGATATCGAAGCAGGCAAATGTGTACTGGTTCGTCGTGATACCAGAGAAAAGATCGAGTGTTCTTTGGATCAGGTTGAGGAAGAAGTACTCAAATTACTGAACCTGATGCAGTCAGAAATGCTGGAAAGAGCAAGAGCACACAGAGACAGTCATACATATGTTGCCAAAAATATGGATGAGTTTGAAAAGATCTTCAATGAAAAATCAGGCTTCGTAAAAGCTATGTGGTGCGGCAATCAGGAATGTGAAGATGCCATCAAGGAAAAGCTGGCGGTTACCAGCCGCTGCATGCCGTTTGAGCAGGAGACGATCACCGATACCTGCGTCTGCTGTGGCAAGCCTGCGACCAAGATGGTTTACTGGGGCAGAGCTTATTAAAAGCATAATGCAATCTGAAATCAAACATAATAAGTAATTTCAAGGAAAAGAGGCATATATCATTATGAATATTTTGGTTATTAACTGTGGTAGTTCATCACTGAAATATCAGTTAATCGACAGTGAAAGTGAAAAGGTACTGGCAAAGGGCCTGTGTGAAAGAATCGGTATCAACAAAAGTGCCATCACACATCAGCCCGCAGGCGGAGAAAAGGTGACCACCCAGATCCCGATGCCGGATCATACAGCCGCTGTCAAATATGTGATCCAGAAGCTGACAGATCCAGAAGTCGGTGTAGTAAAATCCCTGGACGAGATCGGGGCAGTCGGACACCGTATCGTACACGGCGGTGAAAAGTTTGCAAGCAGTGTTGTGATCGATGATGAAGTGATCAAGGCAGTTACCGAGTGCAATGACCTTGCACCCCTGCACAATCCCGCCAACCTGATCGGTATCAATTCCTGCAGGACGATCATGCCTGATGTGCCGATGGTTGCCGTATTTGATACAGCCTTCCATCAGACAATGGAAAAGAAAGCATACCTGTATGGTCTGCCTTATGAATATTATGAAAAATACAAGATCCGCCGTTATGGATTCCACGGTACAAGCCATGATTTTGTCAGCAAACGTGCTGCCGAGATCCTTGGTAAAAAACGTGAGGATTTAAAGATCATCGTTTGTCACTTAGGAAACGGAGCTTCCGTATCCGCTGTTAAATATGGTAAATGCGTGGATACCTCCATGGGACTTACTCCTTTGGAAGGTCTGATCATGGGAACAAGATCCGGTGATCTGGATCCGGCGATCATCAGCTTTATCGCCCAGAAGGAAGGCTTAACTGCACAGGAGGTTGTGGATATCTGCAATAAAAAATCCGGTGTACTCGGTTTATCCTGCTTATCAAGCGATTTCCGTGATCTTGGAAATGCCGCTGATGCCGGAGATGAAAAAGCCAAAACTGCTTTGGAGACATGGTCATACCGTGTTGCAAAATATGTCGGTGCCTATGCGGCAGCCATGAATGGCGTAGATCTTATCGTATTTACAGCCGGTGTCGGTGAAAACAATTTTGCAGCAAGAGAAGCTATCTGTGAATATTTAGGTTACCTTGGAGTAACACTTGATAAAGTAGCAAATGAGATCCGCGGTGAGGAAGTGACAATTTCCACACCGGACAGCAAGACCTGTGTTATGGTTGTTCCGACCAACGAAGAGCTTGCAATCGCAAGAGAAACAGTACGTCTGGTTTCTAAATAAGAAGCCGGTTATTTGGAGAGTATATGATCGATCAGTTTTTAAGAGGGTTAGTAACCAAAAAATTTAAAATCAAAAAGTTTGAGATCGGCTTTTTGGATCTTCTGCTTATTATCTTTGCAACTGTTTTCGGTTGCTCGATCCGTTATGCTTTGCGCAACGTGGTTGCCGGAGATTACAAGATGTTTTTTGAGCCGTGGGTTGCTACGCTGCGTGAAGCTGGCGGCGGCTTTCAGGGGCTCAGTGCCGAATTTGAATATGTGGATTACACGACCCCCTATCTTCTGATCTTATCCTTTATCAGTATCTGTCCGTTTTTTAATACATTGATCCTGATGAAAATGGTCTCCGTTTTCTTTGATTTTGTAGCGGCGATCGCAGTCGGATTTATTGTATATGAAATGACGGATAAAAAGCAGAGCGGTTATATGGCATATGCGGTGATGCTTTTTGTACCGACGATCGTTGCCAACGGAGCCATGTGGGCGCAGTGTGACATCATCTTTACAAGCTTTGTCATGCTTTCACTGCTTTTTATGCTAAAGGACAAGCCCCGCGCATCGCTGATCTTTTACGGCATTGCTTTTGCCTTTAAGCTGCAGACCTTATTTATCGCACCGCTTTACGTACTTTTATGGGTCAAAAAGAAAATGAAGATCCAGCACTTTTTGTGGCTTCCGATCATGTATTTTATCGGCATCATTCCTTCGTGGATCGCAGGTAAAAACCTCTGGGAGCTTCTGACGGTTTATCTGTTCCAGGCCAATGGAGAAATGGATATTTACAAATTGTCCCATAAATTTCCGAATGTTTACCAGATCATCGGAACCGACAGCTTTTTAAGAGAATACGCGGATGCCGGGATCTATTTTACCCTGGCGGTATTGATGGTACTCATGTATTATATTGCCCAGAAAAACTTTACCTTTACCAAGGATCTGATCATCCGGATGGGAATGTTTTTTGTCATGGTTGTTGTCTTCTTCCTGCCGCACATGCATGAAAGATACGGCATCCTTGCAGATGTACTGTCTGTTATTGTAGCATTCTCCAATCCCAGGAAATTTTATGTGCCGTTAATTGCGATCGGCTGTTCCTTTGCCGGTTATACCATGTATCTGGCACAGCAGACGGTGATCCCTCTGTCCGTTTATGCAATCCTGTATGCAGGACTTATGATCGATCTTGGAATTGGCATTTACAAAGAAATCAACCAAAAAGGAGAGGTAGCAGATGCTGTTTAATTCCTATAGCTTTATGTTATTTTTCCCAATTGTATTGTGCATTTATTTTGTGATTCCGAAAAAAGCTCGCCACCTATGGCTTTTAGTGGCGAGCTACTATTTTTATATGGGATGGAATGCAAAATATGCACTGCTCATTGCTGCTTCCACGATCATTACATATCTTGGAGGCCTGTTTATTGCGCGCAGAAAAGAAAAAAAGAAGTGGTGTCTGATCGGTGTTATCTGCATCAACCTGCTGATCTTGTTTTTCTTTAAATATTACGATTTTGCACTCGACAATATCAACAGGATCCTGTCCTTTGCCGGGGCAGGTACGATCCGGAGAAAATTTGATGTCCTGCTGCCGGTAGGAATTTCCTTTTATACCTTTCAGGCTCTGGGCTACATCATCGATGTCTACAGAGGTACGATACAGGCTGAGAAAAATTTCTTCCGCTATGCATTGTTTGTATCCTTTTTCCCACAGCTCGTGGCAGGCCCGATCGAACGCTCCGGTAACCTCTTGCGGCAGATTGATCATATAGAAGAGATCCATCTTTTTTCCTATAAAAGGATTACCGAAGGCGCTGTCCTGATGCTCTGGGGATACTTTTTAAAAATGGTCATTGCAGACCGCGTATCCATTGTCGTGGATACCGTTTACAATTCCTACTGGATGTACGGCTCCACCGAGCTTGTCATTGCCTCTGTCCTCTTTGCGATCCAGATCTACTGTGACTTTGCAAGCTACTCCCAGATTGCGATCGGAGCAGCTAAGATCATGGGCTTTGACCTGATGGAAAACTTCAATACCCCTTATTTTGCAAGCTCGATCAAAGACTTCTGGCGCAGATGGCACATTTCCCTAAGCACATGGCTGAGAGACTATATCTACATACCGCTTGGAGGAAGCCGCTGCTCTAAGCTCAAAAAATATCGTAACCTTATGCTGACCTTCCTGATCAGCGGTCTTTGGCATGGAGCCAACTGGACCTATGTTATCTGGGGAGGCATACACGGACTTTATCAGGTGATCGAAGACGCGACAACACCTGTCCGGGAAAAAATCGTCAAAAAATATCAGATGCGTACCGATAATTTCAGCTGCCGCTTCGGTAAAATCGCCCTGACTTTCATCCTTACCGATTTTGCCTGGATCTTTTTCAGAGCCAACCACGTATCCGATGCCTTTACCATCATTGCCCGGATCTTTACAAAAGCCAACCCATGGATCCTCTTTGACGGTTCCATATATGATATTTTACTGCCGGTCAACGAAGTACATATCCTGATCATCGCACTGGTGATACTATTCCTCGTAGACCTGATCCGCTACAAAAAAAACCTCACCCTGGCAGGATTTTTAAACAACCAAAACCTCTGGTTCCGCTACGCCGTAATCTTTGCACTCCTATTTTTCATCCTGATATACGGCCAATACGGCCCCGGCTTCAGCGCCAAACAATTTATATACTTCCAATTTTGATTGATTGAATTGCAATCGCTGCCTTACGTACCGCTACTGCGAAGTCTATAGTGCGAACGGCCTGCGGTGATAGTAATAATCCCTGTCGGCGGCGTCCGCCTTAACAAATAATGCTCCGCCCACCCAGTTTGAAAGGACAAAATTTCAATGCAGGAAAACTCCCATCCCAACAGACTAAAAAACCCCATATTGAAAACCCTCACCTTCCTAATCCTCCTCGCCGTCTTATTTGCAGTCTTCTACCACACCCTGCAATACCGCTTTTCCGATGAAGACGGCATCGAAGGCATCCAACAGTTCTACAAGCAGAAGGAAGATTCCATCGACGTACTATGCCTCGGCAGCAGCCACATGTTTGTCGACGTCAACACCGCTGTTTTGTGGGATGAGTACGGAATCGCAGCCTATGATCTGGGCGGTACGATCCAGCCGCTTTGGAATACCTACTTTTATATGAAAGAAGCATTGAAAACACAGACTCCAAAGCTGATAGTCTTAGACTGCTATACCGCGACCCTGACAGAAGAATATCAGGAAGAAAGCGGCATGATAAAAAATACCTTTGGTATGAAATTTTCCAAAAATAAGATTGATGCGATCTACGCCAGTGCCGAGAAAGACAGATTTGCCTACCTTTTGGGGTTTCCTGGCTTCCACAGTCGTTATGCCAGCCTTTCCAAAGAAGACTTTGCCAAAAATAAAGGCATTGCCCACTATGACAGCTGGAAGGGTCAGCATATGCTGACGGAAACAGCCGACAATATTGCTGATCTTCGTATGGACAATATCAAGGAAATTACAGATACAGAAGAGCTCGGAGCCAAACAGCAGGAATATCTCTACAAGATCATAGAGCTTGCCAAAGCAGAAAACATTCCGCTTTTACTGATCAATACCCCCTATTTTCCGACAGAACGGGAAGAAAAGATTTACAATAAGATTGCCCGGATTGCCGAAGAGGAGCAGATACCATACATAAATTACAATCTTTTATATGATGAGATGGGACTGGACTTTACATCCGATTTTGCGGACGGCCATCACCTCAATTATAAGGGAAGTCCCAAGTTTACCCGCCTGCTTGCACAGGATATCAAAAATTCCTTTGACATTCCCGACAGACGCGGGGATGAAGCATACGGGGATTATGATATGATGAGTGCCTGCTATGATCAGAAGGTGCAGAATCAGAAGCTTACGGAAACAGAGGATCTGGAGACATATCTGGATGCGGTGCAGGACAGCAATTATCTGGTGGTCTACGCACTTAGCGGCGGCTTCGCCTATGCAGACAATTATGGATTGATACAGGAAAAATTAAACCGGTACGGGATCAGCCCGGACGGAGAGCTCGGCAATCAGTACTATGTCGTGGATACAGATAACAATGAGCTTGTATACAGCTTTGATGGTTCTGAATGGCATTCCGAGCTTGGAACCTATGATGTGGTAAGCGTGCATTGTCCGGATGAGACAGACTATGCAGATGGAGATACATCGGTCATCATTGAGTACAATCACGAAAAATACTGCCCTGTCTATGAAGGGCTGACCGTATTTGTGTATGATACCCTGAATGAGACGATGGTAGAAACGGTTGGATTTTATTTAGAGAACGGGTCTGTCTGTACGAACAAGTGGAGATAAGGAGCTTCCGTTGTCCTTAAGCCATTTTCTCTGCTCTTTATAATCCGGCATGATCGATTCCACATACTGCCAGAAATGCGTAGAATGATTCATTTCCTTGCGATGACAGAGCTCGTGGATCACGACATAGTCAAGGACCTTTGGCGGAGCGAGGATGAGTCGCCAGTTGAAATTGAGATTGCCATTGGAAGAACAGCTGCCCCATCTTGTCTTTTGATCGCGGATGGTAATTTTTCCATAGTCAACCTGCAGGATATCGGCATAAAACCGCACCCGCTTTGGAATATATTCTTTGGCGACCTGTCTGTAAGGCGCCTCCAGCCTTTTTTCATAGTCGGATTTATCCTTTTGCAGGGTCTGCGGTGCAGCATCCTTTAAGCGGATATAATTTTTGCAGACCCAGTCTTTTTTATCTTCTATCATGGTGCGGGCATAGGAAATGCTGCCGCGCATCGGGATACGCACGATCACGGCTCCGCCCGGTTTCATGGTGATGCCGTAGGTCCTGCGTCTGGTCCGCTCAATCTCATAAGGGATATGCAGTTCGTTGACAGATAAATAATATGACATATTTTATGCTTCCTCGTCTTTCATATCAAAGCATCCCGGATGGATCTTTTTCTGCAGCCTGTCATACTGCTTGTACATATACTGTACAGAATTTTCCAACAGATAATAATGCATGATATAAGGTATGAGCAAAACTAAAAATGCAAAAAATAAGACGATCAGGCCGATCGAAAACTGAAGGGCGGCCATAAAAAATGTGATAAAGGCCAGAATGGCAAATGTCAGGGTGACAAGCAGATGGACAAGCCTTTCATGCATAAAAAAAGCTAGCTGTTTTTCGTGCTGTATGCAAAGCTCTTCATAGCTTAAACCACTGTCATTTTGCTGTAATTGCCGGTCCATATAAGCCATATAGGCTAAAATTCTTTTTTTCATATCGGACTCCTTTTTTGAATCTTTTGACTTTGATATCCACGAATTGCTCCGCTGCAAAGCAGCTCCCACAATTCTCAAACATTCGAAATCCGCTGATTTACTGCGTAAATCGCTACTTTCTCATGTTTGGCGGGGCCCAAGTTCAAAAGTCTTATCGTGCAAGCACGAACGACTTTTTGACCTTTTGCCCCTGATATCTCATTATAGCACACACAAACAAAAATGTATCTTCGTTTCATGCTGACGGTATGATAAAATAGCGATAAGAGGTAAAACATGACGATACAACTTCCAGAAGACGTAAAAAAAATAATAGAAATCATAGAAAAAGCCGGTTATGAAGCCTATGCCGTGGGCGGCTGCGTCAGGGACAGTCTGCTTTTGCGCAATCCCAATGACTGGGATATCACGACATCCGCCAAGCCGGAAAAGGTAAAGGAGCTGTTTAAAAAGACCATTGATACCGGAATAGAGCATGGAACAGTCACCGTTATGATGCACCATGTCGGATACGAGGTTACGACCTACCGGATCGATGGGGAATATGAAGATGCCAGACATCCCAAAAATGTGACCTTTACCTCCAATCTGATCGAGGATTTAAAGCGCAGGGATTTTACCATCAATGCAATGGCGTACAATGACCGCAGCGGGATCGTGGATGCGTTTGACGGCATTTCGGATCTGGAAAAGGGAATTATCCGGGCTGTCGGCAATCCGCGGGAGCGTTTTGATGAGGATGCTCTGCGTATGATGCGTGCTGTCCGTTTTTCGGCGCAGTTGGGATATTCGATTGAAGAAGATACCAAAAAGGCAATTCAGGAATTGTCCATAAACCTGCAAAAGATCAGTGCCGAGCGTATTCAGGTAGAGCTTGTAAAGCTTGTCAGCTCCGATCATCCGGAGAAAATGAGAGATTTATACGAGACCGGGATTACAGCCGTGATCCTGCCGGAATTTGACAAGGCAATGGTGACTGCGCAAAACAACCCGCACCATTGCTATACCGTGGGCGAGCATATCATACAGAGTATGGCTGCATCGGATGCGGATAAAAATATCCGGCTTGCCATGCTGTATCATGATATCGGCAAACCGGCATGTCTGACGACCGATGAAAAAGGAATCGATCATTTTTACGGACATCCGGAGGTATCGGGACAGATCTGCAAGGCATCCTTGCGGAAGCTGAAATTTGACAATGATACGATCCATACCGTCGTACAGCTCGTGACACATCACGATTACCGGATACTTCCCGAAAAGAAATATGTAAGACGTGCGATGAACCGCATTGGCAAGGATATTTTTCCTCTGCTTTTAAAGGTCAAGCAGGCGGATCTGCATGCCCAGAGCACCTATCAGAGAGAAGAAAAACAGGAAAAGCTCGATGAAATCTGTGCTTTATACAAAGAGATCGTTCAGGAAAATGAATGTGTTGATCTGAAAGGACTTGCCGTTACCGGAAGCGACCTGATCGCCTGGGGGATGAAGCCGGGCAGGGAGCTTGGAGAGATGCTTTCGCAGTTATTGGCAATTGTGATCGATGATCCCGGAAAAAACCAAAAGGAAGCTTTAAAAGAGATCTTTCTTGAACTGCTAAAATAGAAAAGTCCAGTCATATATTCTCCTTTTTTTTCATAAGATAGTATGACCTATCAAGGGGGAATGGATGAGTGAACGATAGAGCGGTATCAGTATTTGAACAATATGATCTGAAAATAGAGCAGACCAGAAAGGTAAGGGGAGCAATCGTCGCAATGACGGACATTGGTCCTCTGGCTTTATGGGAATATGCCGGCAAACCGGAAAAGCTGGAGCTTTGCAAAGCAGTCTGTGACCGGTTAAATGAGAGTGGATTTTTTCATATTGACAGTCTGATCGCAAATGCAGAAGGACAGCTGTACAGCACGGATTATGACGGAAAAAAATATGTCGTAAAGCGCCAGATCGATGGAAGAGAATGTGATGTATACAATGTCGGGGACTGCTGTTTTATAGTGGGAGAACTGGCAAAGCTGCACAAGCTGATGGAATTTGGCTCCGATTTTTTTCCGGAAGAAATTACGATCCACGACTTTTCCAAGAGGGAAGCAGAGCTTTTGCGCGTACGTTCCTTTATGAGAAAGCTGCCGCAAAAGGGCATTTTTGAAATGGATTTTTTAAGGGAATATCCCTATTTTGAGGCAGTGGCAAAGGATGCAACGGCTGTTTTAAATAAAGAGTGTCTATCCCATCTTGGTGGTATGGTCATGGAAAAAGGCATGTTCTGCCATGGTGACTGCAATCAGCACAATATCCTGATTCATGACACGGATATGGTTGCAACACATTTTGAAAAATGCTGCAAGGATATCCAGGTGCGGGATCTGTATCTGTTTTTGAGAAAAATACTCGAAAAAAACGAATGGTCTTATGAACTGGGAAAACAGGTTATGGATGCTTATTTTTCAGAAAAAGAGCCGGGAAGAGATGAGAAGCGTTATCTCTTTGCAAGACTTTTGTATCCGGAGCGTTTCTGGAAGATTGCCAATGCCTATCTGAATAAACGAAAGTCCCTGCCGCCCAGACGACAGTCCGAAAAACTGATCACTCTAAAGAAGATCGAACCGCAGAGAATGAAGTTTCTTTATAAACTGGAAAAGGATTTACTTTAGAAATCACGATTATTATGGTATAATGTGCCCGAAAGAAAAGTGAGGATACCGATGAACCAAAGAAGAAGTATTTTTTTGTTTACAATTTTTCTTTGTGCATTCTTGCTTGCCGGCTGTGGCAGCAGGCAGGAGGTGCCTGCAACCGGGGAAGATCCGGATACACAGGTGCAGAGTACATATGTTGAGCCGATGGCAGATTCCTATGACGAGGCATTGCTTGTTGATATCAATACGGACGAGTCCACGATCCGGTTTTACAATTTGCAGGCGCAGAGGACCTATACCCTGCAGTATGATTCGGCGACCCGGATCAAAAACCGGCATGGGGACGAGCTTGTAGCAGGGCAGCTATCGTGTGGAGATCCGGTGCAAATCACTTTTTTTCATGATACAAAAAGACTACAGTCATTGCAGATTTCTTCCGATCTGGAGGTCGATTCCGGTATTACAGACTTTGAAATAAACAGTGCATCCCGCACCATGACCTATGGCGCTGACCAATATCAGATCGCCAAAAATGCCATGATCCTATCCGGGGGCAGCCTGTTAGAGGCAAATGAGATCCAGCCTGCCGATACCTTAAAGGTGGTGTCCAAGGATCACCGGATCATGGGGATCACGGTTGAGCGGGGTCACGGATATGTACGTTTAAGCGGTCAGGACAATTTTGTCGACGGCTTTGTGGAGATCGGGACAGCGGTCATAAAGCGCGTGACCGAGGAGATGCTTCTCGTTGTGCCGGAAGGGGATTATACCCTGTACATCAGCAAAAACGGAATGGCCGGAAGTGAAGATATCAGTGTCAAGGCCGGTGAAGAGACCCTTGTGGATGTTTCCAAGTTTGAAGTCAATAAAGACAAGGAGACCGGCAAGATCATCTTTACGATTTCACCTGCCAAGGCAGAGCTTTATATTGATCAGGAAAAGACCCTGTATGATGAGCCGGTGGAGCTTACCTGCGGTATTCATCAGATCCGTGTACAGGCAGACGGATACAAGACACTGACCCAGTATATCAAGGTCGGAACGGCAACCGCCAATCTCAATGTTGAGCTGGAAGAAAGTGACGGAAAGGATGATGAAAAGGATACAACATCCACGGTTACGCCTTCCGTGAGCAAAAACAGCATTGATGCTTCGGACGGCTACCGTGTTTATATTGAAGCGCCGACATCCGCAGAACTGTATGTGGATGGGGCATATGTCGGTATTATTCCGACGGATTTTGCCAAAAAAGAAGGAACGCACATTATATCTCTTCGGAAAGATGGCTGTCAGACAAGAAGCTATACCCTTGAGATTGATGATACAAAAAAGGATGTCAGATACTCTTTTTCCGATCTGGTATCCAAGTAAAACGATTTAATTAAGACAACAGGAGGAGAGACATGAGCTACAAAGAGGTTTATGAAAGCTGGTTAAACAATCCTTATTTTGATGAGGATACCAAAAAAGAATTGCAGGCACTGGAAGGAAACGACAAAGAGATCGAAGACCGTTTCTATCGTGAACTGGAATTTGGTACGGCAGGATTGCGCGGTGTGATCGGAGCCGGAACCAATCGTATGAACATTTATACCGTTCGCAAAGCAACACAGGGACTTGCCAATTATATTATTGGTCAGAACGGACAAAATAAGGGTGTGGCGATCGCTTTTGATTCACGTCATATGAGCCCGGAGTTTGCGGATGAAGCAGCCCTCTGCCTCAATGCAAACGGAATCAAGGCTTATGTTTTTGAATCCTTAAGACCGACACCGGAGCTTTCTTATGCAGTGCGCAAGCTTTCCTGTATCGCAGGCATCAATATAACAGCGAGCCACAACCCGCCGGAATACAACGGCTACAAGGTATACTGGGAAGACGGTGCACAGATCACACCCCCTCACGATACCGGAATCATGCAGGAGGTTGCTGCTATCACGGATTATCAGAATGTAAAGACCATGGACAAGGCAGCTGCAGTTGCCGCCGGATTGTACGAATCCATCGGAGCAGCCATTGACGATTCCTATATCGAAGAGTTGAAGAGCCGGGTTCTTCACTGGGATGCTATCAAAGAGGCACAGAAGGATATCACCATTGTATATACACCCCTTCACGGAACCGGCAATATTCCCGCCCGCAGAGTATTAAAAGAGCTGGGATTTGAAAATGTATACGTTGTACCCGAGCAGGAGCTGCCGGACGGAGACTTCCCGACCGTTTCTTACCCCAATCCGGAGGCAAAAGAGGCATTTACCCTGGGACTGGCACTTGCAAAGGAAAAGAATGCAGACCTTGTACTGGCTACCGATCCCGATGCAGACCGTCTGGGTGTTTATGTAAAAGATGCAAAGAGCGGCGAGTACATCACCCTGACCGGAAATATGTCCGGATGTCTCCTTGCTGATTATGAAATCGGACAGAGAAAGGCATTGAAGGGCCTGCCGGATGACGGAGCTTTGGTAAAAACCATTGTTACAACCAATATGGCAGATGCGATCGCAAAGGCATATGGTGTAGAGCTGATCGAGGTTTTAACCGGCTTCAAATATATCGGACAGCAGATCCTTGGCTTTGAACAGAAGAAAAAAGGAACCTACTTATTTGGTTTTGAAGAAAGCTATGGCTGCCTGATCGGAACACATGCAAGAGATAAGGATGCGATTGTTGCAACCATGGCACTGGCTGAGGCAGCAGCTTATTACAAGACACAGGGCAAGACACTGTGGGATGCCATGATCGATATGTATGAAAAATACGGCTACTACAAAGATGGTATTCAGTCTGTTACCTTAAAGGGAATTGAAGGACTTGCCAAGATCCAGGAGATCTTGAATACCCTGCGTGACAATACACCTGCCAAGTTTGGCGAATATGAAGTATTGCGTGTCAGAGATTACAAGACCGGCATCATCCGTGATGTCCGCACAAATGAAGAGACACCTACAGGACTTCCGGTTTCCAATGTACTTTACTATGAGCTTTCCGACGATGCATGGCTGTGTGTACGTCCTTCCGGAACGGAGCCCAAGGTCAAATTTTACTATGGTATCAAGGGAACTTCTTTAGAAGATGCAGACCACAAATCAGAAGCTCTTGGCAAAGAAGTTGTATCCATGGTTGAGAAAATGATTGGTTAAGGCAATGGATAACGAAACAAAACCGAAGAAAAAATATACGTTTACGGATTTTTCGCAGATCATAAAAGAGCTGCGGGCCGATACCGGATGTCCGTGGGATAAAAAGCAGACCCATGGCTCTTTGACGCGTTGTATGCTTGAGGAGGCTGCCGAGGCAGTATCCGGTATCAAAATATATGAAAAAACCGGCAATCCGGACAATATGAAGGAAGAGCTCGGAGATCTGCTGATGCAGGTTGTCCTCCATGCGGAAATCGCTTCGGAGGAAGGTTTGTTTACAATGGATGATGTCATTCAGGGGATCAGTGAAAAAATGATCCGCAGACATCCCCATGTGTTTGAGCCTGACGGAACATCCCTTCATGGAAAAAAACCGGAAGAGGGCACGGTAAAGAGCTGGCAGGAAATCAAAAAAACGGAAAAAGAGAAGCAGACATTTTCCGAGTCTCCCGGCAAGAAAAAGTTACGTAAACTTATGACGAAAATATTTGAAAAAATATTATAAATTTTTTGAAAAAAGCCCTATTTTTCAATATTTTCTTGACAAAGACACTAAAAGATATTATAACTAGTTGTAGGCGGCACAAATGGCGCAAATATGAAAAAAACTCAGTAATAGGAGGAGTTCACGATGAACAAAACAGAATTAGTAGCAGCTATCGCTGATCAGGCAGAAATCTCAAAAAAAGACGCAGAAAAGGCATTAAAAGCATTTACAGATGTTGTTGCAGAAGAATTAAAGAAAGGTGAGAAAATCCAGTTAGTAGGATTTGGTACATTCGAAGTTGCTGAAAGAGCAGCAAGAGAAGGTAGAAATCCTCAGACAGGAGCTACAATGAAGATTGAAGCTTCTAAAGCACCTAAGTTCAAAGCCGGTAAAGCTTTAAAAGATCTTGTAAATGCATAATTGATATCATGAAGTTTTAAAAGACCTCTGCATTGCGCAGGGGTCTTTTTTTGTAAAAAAAAAGAGATTTTATATAAAAAGTGTTCTAAAGTCTGCAAAAACTGCAAAATATTGTAAAAAACTGTCCGAAATGGGCAGTTTTTTTATTGGAAAGGAATGTTTATACAATAAAAAAGCAGTTTTTGCAAAAAAATGTCGAGTCACTTGTTTTTTTATCTATAATATTTTCAGATTTTTAAATGTACACCATGAAAATACGAAACAAGAGAGGGCAGAGGGATGAAACAGGTGAAAAAGTATGTGATCGTTGATATTGTGACCGGTATAGTTTTATGCGCACTAGCCGGTTTTTTTGTATTTATTTTGAATAAATGGATCGGCTCGCCACAGAAGATCAGGCTGTGGCTTGAATTGTTTACAACGATAACAGGAAGCTTTTATCTTACATGGCTCCTATCACGGATAAAAAAGAAAAACTTTGATGATAAAAAGGAAAAAGCGGAAATAAAGAGGATCGTGCTCCTTTCCGTAATTCTGGTGATTGTACGACTGATAAATACAGCGCTGTACCCGGTAATCGGAAAATGGGGAGAAATACCGGCAGTGATCCTATCAGCGATCATAGATCTTTTGGGAATTATGCTTGTGTACCGTTTGCTGCCGCAAGACCGGAGACCGGAGAAAAACGATTTGGATAATGAAAAAACATGTGGATAAGGGGAAAAGAAAATGAAGATACATGTAAGTAAGATCATCAGAAAAATAATTCTGCGTACCATTGCTTTATTACTGGTCACAATGCTGGTTTTTGAAGACAGTGGCTATGTCTTTGCAACAGAGCTTTCAACAGCTGCAAAGGCATACAAGGAGGAAAAGAAAACAAAGGAAAAAGAAAAAGCAGAGAAAAAAGAGCAGGAAGAGCTGTATGAAACCTATTTTGGAGAGAAACCATCTGTGACCCTGTCCGGAAACGAAGATCTGTTTCATCAGGAAAAAGATATTTCGTCATCCGAAAATGAGCCGGGACGATCAGATGAAGTGAATGGATCAAAAGACACCAAAGCCGGACGGGCCCCCATTTTAGAGGCAGATGATACAAAGGAAAAGCTTGTGGATGTTGGTGAATTTGATAAGACTTATCTGCTTGAAAATGGGACATACAAGACCGTTTTTACATCATATCCCAATACCTATGATGAAAACGGTGTGGAAAAGATCATTGATAACACATTGATAAAAGAAAATGCTGCCACCCCAAAAAGTGTCAGTGAAAATACGTTAGAGGATGCGCAGATCTACACAAATACAGCCGGATATTTTGATGCTGTTGTACAGGGAAATGAAGAAGAAATGCAGCTGCAGGTAAGCAGGGATGATACAGCGGTTCAAATGGAAGCTTCCGGTGGTGACTTTAGCAGAGAAAGTGTTTCCCAGAATGCAGTCCGCTACAATGACGTATATCCCAATGTTGATATCCAGTATACCGTTACCAATGCGGGAATGAAAGAGGATATCATCCTTTTAAACAGAGACAGCCGGGATACCTTTGTATACAGGCTGAAAAAAGATGGAATTTATGCTCAAAAAAATGGAGACAGTATTTTTGTTTACAAAGAGGATGCTGATATAAATACGGTCAGCAATAACAGTGTGAGCAATAATGCTGTCGACGACAGCAGCATCAGTGATAATACGCTGCCTGTATTTGCTGCGATCAGCGCTCCCAAGATGGAGGATACTGTCGGGGCAGTGTCGAAAGATATTGAAATGGAGCTTACCGAAACAGAGGATTACTATATCATTACCCTAAAGCCGGATACCGGATGGCTTGCGGATGCAGACCGTGTCTACCCCGTTACCGTGGATCCGGCCATAACGCTTCAGGATAAGCTCACAGACTATACCGTGACCAGTGCCGGGGATTTTTTGGTAAACGAAAGCAGACATTATACGGGAAATCTGGGTGCGCATGGAACGGCCAGATACTATCTGATCACAGAATTTCTATATCAGAGAATCAAAGACAGAGCGAACGGAAAAAATGTAGAAATTACAGATGCAACCCTCCGGATCTTCCAGACCAATGAAAGTACCGGTTCCACAATCGGATGCTACCGTAATGAAAAAAAGATACCGACCAGCAATCCAAGCTTTGATGCTGTAGCAGCAATCGGCAGAAAAATAGCCGGTGAAAATGCTACGAGTCCGTCCGGCTATGGAGAGCATGACTTTGATGTTGCTGACGCCGTGAGCGGATGGATGAACGGAATTTATCCAAGCCATGGTTTCACCCTGATACTGGACAATGAAAACAGCGCGGCTGTTGAGATTGCCGGAATTGGAGCAGCGGATATCAGCGAAAGACCGGTTCTTACCATCAACTGGCAGGTAGCGGGAGATGTGGCAGTCAATTATCCATTGGATGATACGACGATCAACCTGCGTCCGATGGTTAAGAGTGATGTCACCGGAGCCCTGCAGTGCTATGGTGTTTTTGCGGATGGTATCGCCAATCCCAGAGCAATCGTAAGCTATGACTTAAGTGATCCGGATAAAAAATATGGACAGAACATACTGATAACCAATGAAAAGAAATATCCGGACAGCTCCGCTTTTGATTCTGCATTTCCGGAGGGAACGATCCGGTATCTGAAGCATGTATCCAACTGGCAGACCATCATCCCTTTTACAGATTTTTCCTATGATACACTCTATCATATGTACGCAAAAGCAACCTACAATGGGAAAACAGGAAAAACGGTAAACAGTGATAATTTCCTGATCTACAAGGTAACCCGGTACGATACGATGAAAAAGATCGCAGACCATTATGGGGTATCTTTAGACCAGCTTTTGTTTGATAACAGAGCTGCTGACATGCTCTTAGTAGAAAATAATACTCTTTTTATTAAAAATCCGACGAAAAACCAGAACAACCCTTATCAGCCGTCTGAGCTTACCGATGCAGAAAAAGCACAAATTGACCGTTCGCTTTTAGGACGTGCCAGACATTGTGAATATGGATTTGAGCCAATCAATTTAAGTACCGGTAATTATTATCTGTCACAGGAGGATGTAAGCTACAGCGATTCCTTTGGCACCTTTACGGTAGTACGATCCTACAACAGCCTGAATGCTTCCAGAATTGGAAGCTTTGGACGCGGCTTTACCTCTTTTCTGGATGAAAATATCGCTAAAAATGAACAGGGAGACATCCTTTACAACCGGGAAGACGGAAGCACTATCCAGTTTTACAGACAGGACGATGGAAGCTATCTGGCACCGGAAGGATGTGATCTGAAGCTTCATTTGCAAAAGACCGGAGAAAAAGTGGTCACTCTGTCATCCGGAGATGTCCTGATTCCTGTCTATTGTTACCGGATCGAGCGGGAGGATGGCAGTGTGGTTACCTTTGATGAAACCGGTGTCATGGTGGAAAGAGCTGATAAAAACGGCGCCGTCTTACAGATCATGCATGATGCGGTAAGTGGAAATGTGACAGGCTTTATGCGCGAGGGTGCAGGCTTTATGGTGGAAACCAATGAAAGAGGCTGTGTGACCAGGATCATATGCCCGGATGGCAGCAGCGTCGCCTACGGATATGATTCTGCCGATAACCTTGTCACGGTTAAAAATCAATCCGGCCATGAAAAGCAGTTTGTATACGATGAAAATCACCTTATGACATCCTGGTATCGGGAAGATCATACTGCTGTTGTCAGAAATACCTATGATTCAATGGGAAGAGTCATAAAACAGCTTGATGAAGGCGGTGTTGCCCACACACTTTCTTATACACAGGGCAAGACCGTTACAACAGACGGCAATGGAAACCGGACAGAGTATTCCTATGATTCGCAGGGCCGTACCATTCAGATCCTGTATGCGGATGGCAGCAGAGAGACCAAAACCTATGAAAACGGATATCTGGCATCTGAAACCGATACCTGTGGAAATACAACAACATATGGCTATGACGGAAACGGAAGGATCATAGAAAAAAAGACAGGGGACAGGATATGGACCTATAGCTATGATGATCGTGGAAATCTGATAAAAACTGTAGATCCACTGGGAAATGTTTCTACCGGTGTATTTAATGATAAGGATCTTGTGACACAGACAACAGACGGAGACGGACGAAAAGAGACCTATACCTATGATGACAGGGGAAGACTCATTTCTTATACAGATTCAGATGGATTGAAGACAAGCTATACCTACCAAAACAACCAGCTGTATGAAAAACGGATCGGTGAAAGTCTGATGGCGGTCTATACCTACAATGCCATGGGAGACGTGATCGAAGAAAGCGATGCCTGTGGAAATGCCACAAAGTATATCTATGACAGCATGCATCGTTGTATCAGAAAGCAGGATAAAAACGGCATCAGCACAGACTATACCTATGATGAAAACGGATTGTTAAAAACCGTTGTCGATGGAGGCGGACACACACTTTCCTACACCTATAATGCCTATGGGAATATCGAAAAGATCATACAGCCGGATGGTGCAGTCATCAGCTACACCTATGATGCTGAAAAAAACATGCTTTCACAGACCGACGGAAGGGGAAATACCAAAAGCTTTGTCTATGACAACCAAAACCGCGTGATCGAATCAACCGACGAAAGCGGCTATACTGTCTACTATGAATATGACAAAAATGGCAATATCACAAAGAAAAGTGATAAGGAAGGAGTCATTTTTGAAGCACTCTATGATACGGTATGGGGACTCCCTGTCTGGGAAACAGATGCTCTGGGACACAAGACGGAATACCAGTATGATGCACTGGGAAATCTGTTGCAGGTCATCTATGAAGGAAAGGTCCAGTATACTTATGCATATGATGCCCTGATGAGACGTGTCGGGGAGACCTATGCAAACGGCCTGAGTCTGACCTATACCTTTGATGCCAGAAACAATCTGGTAAAAAAAGAAGACAACTATGGTCTTACGCAGGAAACGGTATACAATGATTTTTGCCAGCCTTTAAAGGAAATCAACGAAAACGGAAATGTTACAGCCTATACCTATGATCCGGCCGGAAATCTGTTGAAGATGACGGACCCGGAGGGCAATGAAACAGACTATGTCTGCGACCGGGCCGGAAATGTCACAAAGATAACGGATCCAAATGGAAACAGCACGGAATATATCTATGATTCCTGTGGAAATATTTCTACTTTGAAAAAAGCGGACGGCACTACACTGCAGTATGCCTATGATAAAAATGAAAATCTTTCTGCCTACAAAGACGGAAATGACAACATCACAACCTATGCCTGCGATCGGAATGGCAATCGAACACTGGTTACCGATGCGATGGGTCAAAAGACATCCTATACCTATGATGAGCGAAACAACCTGATACAGACAACGGATGCCTTAAATCAGACAACGGACATAACCTATGATTATGCCGGTAATATCAAAAAGGTCACCGATGAAAATGGTGCGGATATCACATTTACCTATGACAGAAATCAAAATCTGCTGTCTGAGACTGACGAAAACGGACATACCAAAAGTTATCTGTATGATGCCTATGGACGGATTGCAAAGGAAAAGGATGCCAAAGGCAATGAGACGACTTATACCTATGATGAGACAGGCAATCTTACAGGTGAGACAGATGCGCTTTCCAATCAGACCTTTTATACCTATGATCCGTATGGTAATGTTGTCAGAAAAACGGATGCCTTATCAGGGGAGACGACCTATACCTACGGAAAAGAAGGTGAATTGTTACAGGTAACCGATGCAGATAAAAACAGTATTTCCTATACCTACGATAAAAATGGAAATCTTGTCAAAGAGACCGATGCTCTCGGCAATATCAGGACCTATACTTATGATGGAGCCGGTAACCGGGTAAAGGAGCGAGATGCTCTTGGCAATGAAACAGAATATATCTATGATTCTGTCAATCGTCTGACAGAGACTGTGCAGCCGGATGGAACCAGTATAAAGTTAGCATATGATAACGAAGATCATGTGACCGGACTGTGGGACGGAAACGGAGGAAAAACAGCATATCAGTATGATGCCCTTGGACGTATCATAAAGACGACTGATCCGGAGGGAAGCAATACCCTGACTGCTTATGATGCCTTATCGCGCGTGACTGCTGAGAAAAAAGACGACAGTCTTTATCAGTATGCCTATGATAAAGTCGGAAACCGCATCAGCGAAACAGATCCCATGGGAGAAACCACATCCTATACCTATGACAAGGCCGGAAACCCGGTAAAAAAAGAAACAGCAGATGGAAATACATGGAGCTATGCTTATGATGAAAACGGTCAGCTTGCTTCCTGTACCGATGAAGATGGAAAACAAACCTTCTATACCTATGATGCGTTAAAGAGGCTTACGAAGATAACAGAATCCGGGATCACAAAGCTTTCCTATACCTATGATGCCCTTTCCCGCATCAGCGTCCTGACGGATGCAGACGGCCATAAGACCCGGTATGAATATGATGCGGCAGGAAACCGTACAGCGGTTGTCAATGCAGCCGGCGTACGGACGGTATTTGGCTATGATAAAAACGGACAGCTGACAGAAAAGGCCTGTGCCAATGGGTATAAAGAAGCTTATACCTATGATGCGGGTGGAAATCTGATCCGGCAGACAAACAGTACAGGACTTGAGACCGCATATGAATATGATCCGCTCGGAAGACTGATAAAGGAAACCCAAAAAGCCGATGGAAAACAGAGGCATTATTCCTATGCCTATGATAAAAACGGCAACCTGACAGCGCAGACCGATGCTCAGAATCATACGACTGCCTATACCTACGATGCAGCTGACCGGCTGACAGAGGTATTGTCACCATTAAAACATAAAACCACCTATAGCTATACATCACTTAACAATGTCAGCAGCATCACCGATGCGGCAGGAAACAGCTTTCAGTATACCTATGATAAAAAGGGGCGGCTCTTAACGGAGGCTGTGGATTCGCAGGTCCTGAAAAGCTATGCCTATGATCCCTCAGACCGGATCATAAGCACAGAAAGCGGGGAGAGCCGTATCACATACCGCTACAGCGGGACGAAGCTTACAGAGACCGACCGGAATGGAGAAACGGAGAAGTATGCCTATAATGCAGCCGGGGAGCTTTCACAGAAAACAGACAGCCTCCGAAATGAGATAAGCTATGCCTATGATGCGGCCGGCAATCTGACGAAAAAAACCGATGAAAACGGAACAGAGACTGCATACCGGTATGATGCACTGCACCGGCTTGTCGCATATGAAACCGGGGAAAACCAGAGCAGTGCTGTTTATCAGTATGACGATATGGGAAACATCATCTCCATGAAGGATGTGACAGGTAAGAGCACCTATACCTATGATGAGGCAGGCAGACTGATCCGTGCCAAAGATGGCAGCGATAAGAGCGTGGTCTATGCCTACGACGGCTTTGGAAATCTGTCTTCCATGACCTATCCGGACGGAAGTGTGGTCCGGTATGCCTATGATGAAAATGGACAGCTGACCGGCATCCGCGATAAAGACGGACAGGTGGCTTACGAATATGATGCGGAGGGAAATGTCACAAGGATCACACGGAAAAAGGAAAACGGTGAGACAGGAACAACTGTAATAAGCTATGATGCTTTAAACCGCGTGAAAAATCTCGTCAACACCTGTAATGGCATGGTGATTTCAGCCTACGGCTATGCATACGATAACCGGTCCAATATCACAAAAGAGACTGTGCTCCTATATGCAGACGGAAAAGAGACCAGGAAGGAAAGCAGCTATCAGTATGATGTCCTCGGAGAGCTCACGAAAAGCTGTACCAAAGAAAATGGAAAGGAAACAGTTGTAGCCTACCGTTATGATCCCAATGGAAACCGTATCCGGATGGAGACCGTTTCGGGAAAACAAAAACAGACCGTCATCTATACCTATGACCATGACAGATTAGTCCGGGAGGAGGAGATCACAGACGGTGTCACCACCCGTGTCACGGACAGAAGCTATGATCAGGCAGGAAGCCTTGTAAAGGAGACCATCCGCCATAAGGACGGAGACGGAGAAAAAAGCATACAGATGACAGAGTCTGCAGAGAATATCACAGAGCGGTACTACAGCTATGATGCAAAAGGACGGCTTTCTGCCATCGCGGATAAGGAGAGACTCCTGTTTGCAGCCCTTTATGACGGCGGGGACAACCGCGTCTTTACCCTGGAGTATGACAAAAAGATACAGGAGCCGGGACAGACGGTGGCTGTCAGGACAGAAAAAAATGTGGATACGGAAAAGAGATCCGCAGAGGGTGGAGCAGAAGCAGAGACCGGAGCAGATGAAAATGATCAGGCACAGCCGGAGAATAAAAACGAAAAAACACCATCGGACAGTACATCCGCTACCGGAGACACGGATCAGAGCGGAAGCGGAGAAAACACCGGAAACGGAGCAAAGGATTCCTTCCTGTATGGTGTCCTGATGGAGGCTGCCTCGTTTCTTCCCATAGCAGTGCCTGTGAAGCAGTGGCTGCAGGAACATGTGGACTTTTATGTCACGTGTGCTATCATAAAAGAAAAACTTCCTTTTGGAAAAGCCGGAGGAGACAGGACGGAGAGCCCTTATCTGTATACGGATGTCAGGACGGCAGACCATGAAAGGGGAGATACAGCCTTTACTGTCATTTACGATGCCATAAACAGACAGACCGGGACCAGCCTGCAGGAGGAGGATTATATCAGGACCGGCTATGTCAATGATGTCAGAAAGAGCAATGAGGAGGTGCTGTACGAGACCACAGCCGGAGGAAACCGTGCCGCCGGAAGCTATGCCTACCGGTATGGGATACAGAGGGAAGGCTACAGCTATGAACCGGCCGTGATAACAGCCGGATACCAGACTGCGGAAGAGATCGGTACCGACAGCCTGACTGTCTGTCAGAGCCGGAGCGGAAGCTACTATTATGACGGCTATGGAAGCGTAGCCAACCTGACAGCCGGGGCGGACAGCATCAGCTATACCTATGACGCCTATGGAAACATGCACAGGACAGGCACCTATGGTGAGATCTCCACAGCCGGTGCTGCCTATGGAAGTCCCTATGGCTATAACGGCGAATACAGCCATGCCCTCACAGGCTTACAGTACTTAAGGGCAAGATACTATGATGCCGCCACCGGAAGCTTTATCAGTAAGGACAGCTATGCGGGAAATATCCGGAATATCTTAAGCATGAACCGTTACACCTATGGGGAAAACAATCCGTTGGGATACGCAGACCCGGGCGGGCATTCGGTGCTTTCGAAGATCAGGAGTGCTGTCAAGAGTGCAGTGACTTCCGTTAAAAACAAGGTGGCCAGAGTAAAGACCGCCGTGACCGGTGCATGGAACCGGATAAAAAGTGCCGCACAGACTGTCAGCGATGCAGGAAGGACAGTCCATACAGAGCGGATAGTGGGAGAAACGGAAAGCCAGTGGAAAAACAGGGTGGCACAGGAAAAGGCGAAAAAATCCAGCGCGAAGGCAGATCTTGCCAGCATTCCCTTAAACCTGTATGAAGGGACAAAGGGATTTTTGAACCGGAAGCTGGAAGAGTGCGCCGACCAGATCGATTCGTCCATCTTCGGATCGGCAGTATATACCGCGGCAGATCTGGTATGTCAGGCAGAACAGAAAGCCTGCAAGGGATTTTCGTACTGCTATAACAGCGTGCAGCAAAAGATACCGGATAAGGATCTGTCAAGGATCCTGAAGGGTGTCGGACTGATCGCCGTGGGAGCAGGCAAGGTGACCGGAGCCGTGGCACTGGCAGCAGTCAGTGCACCCTTCTGCGGAGCTGTGGTCGGTGTTGCCGGAGAGGCTGCAGCCGGGATCACAGCCGCAGCCGGGGGCGGGGATATCGCCCAGGGACTGCAAGAGATCATGTGCGGATGGAACGGAGACAGCGAGAGTGAAAGCTATAACCTGGTAAGGGATACCCTGTACAGTGGAAATGAAACAGCCTATCAGATCAGTACCGTAACCGCCGCAGTCTGCGGAGGAGCAGGAAAATGGCTGGGTACAAGGGCTGCAAAAGCAGCGGAAGCCGCAGCAAAGAAAGCAGCAGAAGAAGCTGCGGAGGAAGCTGTAAAACAAAGTACGAAGGATGCTTTGGAGGATGCTGCGGGAGAAACGGCGATTGAAAATCTGGATGGTATTGAGGGGATAGGTAAGAGTGGTAGTAAAGCTATAGGTACTGATGAATTAGTTGTAAGAGATACTAAATTTTTAGATGCAGATGGAAATATTGATTGGGAAAAGTGGGCACCAAATGGTGGGCGAGTACCAGGAACAATCAAGGAAAACCAAACTATTCCTGCAGGGACAATTATTGACAGATATGGAAGTCAATGGGGAAAATATACATCACCAGCAGGAGTACCATATGAACAAAGGGCACTTCCATATATTGAGAATCCAAATGCATACCATAAATATGAAGTATTAAAACAAATTGATAACGTTACAATATCTGAGATTGCTCCTGCATTTGAACAAGTTGGGGGTGGAATACAGTATGAATTACCCAATAATATTAAAAAATTAATGAAATTAGGCTATATAAAGGAGATTAAATAAATGACTAGAGAGGTATTAGAAAAAAAACTAAAAATAGCTGGAGTTCCAGATTATATTTATAATCTGACAGGGCAGGGAAAAAAGGATGAATGTTTATGCTTGGAAAAAATTCAGGATAAGTGGTTTGTTTATTACTTAGAAAGAGGTATTAAGACAACAAATGAAATTTTTGACTCTGAAAATGATGCGTGTCAATTTTTGTATGACCAATTGATGAATTAAAAAACATATTAAATTTATTATGGTTATACTTTCGGACTCCCAACAACCTATAACCTCTGCACGTCTATTAATTAACCATCATGGCTGTTGCAAAGCAATTAAGAATCCATGATGTTAATTAATAGACGCTAGCGAAATTTTGCCGAGTTGGGTATACGGATGAACATAGCGAATTTAATATGCTGAAGTAACGCACTCTTAGTAACAAAATGTTGCGAAAGGGTGCGTTTTTCTGAGAAGGTATTTTTATAAACGGTAAGGGTATTTTATAAAAGTCAGTATTACAAGCGGTATTTCAGACACAAAAAATGGTCAAAAAAGCGATAATCTACTCGCAGATTTTTTTCATTATACTGGTAATTTTAAGAGATCCCTTGACGATCTAAAATCTACATGCTACAACGGCACTCACCAGGGGGTATAAGGGAGAAAAAAGATTCCTTTTATAAGACAGATTATAGAGCTTCATAATTATTGCGAAGAATATCTGAAATATTCTGACATATAATATTTATATTTCCAGAATAAAGATATTTAGACATTAACAAAATCCAACAAGGATAATAATAGGATTCCTTGTTGGATTTTTTATGTTATGTAGTACTTATTACTTCAAATCTGTTAGTTCCAGAATCATTGCAAAACAACACTGTATTGCCATACGGAAAACAACCATTGTATATATCACACAGATTGCATCATTGGTACAGATGTTCAAGTCTGGTGATGTGGTATTTGTAGTCAGCGTCAACCGGTTTGCAAGTATCTCACAGTTCTTCCAGTTTTGAAAGTTCTGTATTCGAGAGTCAGATTCATGTCTTCAACAGCAGAAGCGGATACAAGCAATCAGGCGAGACAGGAAGCCGATACCGGGGAAACGACAGCAGACAATGCATCCGGTACCGGTAACAACGCCAATAACAATAAAAAAGGATCAAAAAGGGATGCCTTCCTGTATGGTGTCCTGATGGAAGCAGCAAGCTTTCTTCCCATAGCCACACCTGTGAAGCAGTGGATACAGGAACATGTAGACTTTTATGTCACGTGTGCTATAGTAAAAGAAAGTATTGATAACCGCGATGAACAGAAGACGGCTTATCTTTATACGGATCTGAAAACGGTAGATTATGAAAAAGGCTATACAGCCTTTGATGCTGTAAATGATGTGATCAGCAGACAGACCGGAACCGGTCTTGAGGAAGCTGATTACCAGAGGATCAGCTATGTCAATGATATCAACCGAAGCAATGAGGAGGTGTTGTATGAGACCGTAGCCGGTGGCAACCGTGCAAACGGAAGCTTTGCTTACCGGTATGGAATACAGAGAGAAAGCTATAGCTATGAAGCAGCCGCAACCACAGCCGGCAGCCGGGCCTTTGACAGCTTAAGCATCAGTCAGAGTGGAAGCTATTATTATGACGGATATGGCAGTGTTTCCAACCTGTCAGCCGGAGAAGACAGTATCAGCTATACCTATGATGCCTATGGAAATATGCAGAAGACAGGCACCTATGGTGAGATCTCCACAGACAGTTCAGCCTATGGAAGTCCCTATGGCTACAACGGAGAATACAGCCATGCATTGACCGGTCTGCAGTACCTGAGGGCAAGATATTACCAGGCCTCTACCGGAAGCTTTATCAGTAAAGACAGCTATGCCGGAAATATCCGGAATATCCCGAGTGCCAACCGGTACACATATGGGGAAAATAATCCATTGGGATATGCGGATCCGAGTGGACATTCGGTGCTTTCGAAGATAAAGAGTGCTGTAAGCAAGGTAAAGACAGCGGTAACAAATGCATGGAATACTGTAAAAAGTGCCGCCCAGACAATTATAACAGCAAACAGAACAACTATTACACCAAGAAAGTCAGGAGAATCCGTCAGTCAGTGGAAAGCCCGACAGGCCCAGGAAAAAGCGAAAAAATCCAGTGCAAAGGCAGATCTGGCCAGTGTGCCTCTAAATCTGTACGAAGGAACGAAAGGATGGCTGAGCCGGAAACTGCAGAACTGCGTTGAGCAGATTGATTCGTCAATATTTGGATCGGCGGTTTATGCTGCAGCGGATTTTGTATGTCAGGTAAAAAATGCGCCCTGTAAAGCCTTTGCATATTGCTTTAATTATGCGCAGGAAAAAATTCCGGATAAGGATCTGTCTCGTATCCTGACCGGTGTCGGAATGATAGTCGGAGGAGCTGGAAAAGTGACCGGAGCCGTGGCGCTGGCCGCTTTAAGTGCACCGCTTTGTGCTGCGGGAATTGGTGTGGCCGGAGAGATTGCGGCCGGAATTGTTGCAGCATCCGGAGGCGGAGATATCGCACAGGGTATCCAGGAGATTATGTATGGCTGGAATGGAGACAGTGAGAGCGAAAGCTTTAATCTGGTAAGAGATACTCTGTATTGTGGAAATGAAGAAGCATATCAGATTAGTACAGGAATTGCAGCAGCCAGTGCAGATTTAGGGAAACTGCTGGAAGTGGGGCTTACAAAAATAGCCGCTAAAAAAGCTGCAAAATCTGCAGCCAAGGAAGCCGCAGAAGCTGTTGCCAAAGATGCGGCGGAAACTGCAGCCAAGGAAGCCGTAGAGTCGGCGGCCAAAGGAGCCGGAGGTCTGATAGATGAAGCCGTAGAGTCGACAGCCAAGGAAGCCGCAGAATCCGCAATCAAAGAAGGCGTAAAACAGGGTACAAAAGACGCAATAGAGGATGTAGCAGAAAATAGTGTAGATGATCTGCTCAAATAAAATGTACCCTATAAAGTGGACACGATAAGAAGAAGGGAACCTAAAAAGTG
>OIYY01000133.1_pt1 | contig 57158 bp, 48 predicted proteins | sample 1588341 | NCBI WGS metagenome assembly OIYY01 (sample SAMN03283287) | human gut metagenome | biome: human-associated habitat; material: feces | host: Homo sapiens | place: Peru | collected 2012
GGCTTTCATATGGATGGATTTATGGATACCATGGATGCGTTTCATTCTTATCAGGATAAGGAGAAGAAGCTGGCAATTTTAAAGGACCCTCATATTGGCGCATTTTCCGTATTGATGCTGGTTCTATATTATCTTATTTATGGAGCAGCATATGCAGAGCTTACGGAACTGTCTGCGATTCTTGTAGTGGGAATCGGATTTGCATTATCACGAAGCTTAAGCGGAATTGGTGTGGTAAGCCTGAAGGCGGCAAAAAAAGACGGTATGCTTGCGTATTTTGCAGACAGCGCCCAGAAAAAAAGAGTGCTGGCGGTCCTTATCATAGAGGTAGTTGTCTACAGTGGATGTATGATTTATGTAAACCTGTGGACGGGGCTTGTGGCAGTAGCTGTGGCATTGCTCTGTTATGGATATTATGGCTGGAAAAGCCGGAAGGAATTTGGCGGAATCAATGGTGATACCGCAGGATATTTTGTGTCATTGTGCGAAAATGTCATGGCAGTTGCAGTGGCAATTTGTGTGCTATAGCAGGCTAGAAAGGAAAGACCATGGAATTATTTTTGGGCGGATGTTATCAGGAAAAAAAGGAATATGTATTAAAGCTTTACCCGGAATGTAAAGGTCAGGTGATAGAGGGCGAAAACCTTCCTGCAGACTGGGATGGAATGATAAAAGAACTGCAGGAATTTGAGAATCCGGTCATCGACCATTTGCACCTGTGGGTCCGGAAATGTCTTGAGCAGCAGGCAGATGTGAAACAGTTATCGGATCAATTGCTGGAAGCATATCCGGGACTTATTTTCATCTGTGATGAGATTGGAAACGGAATTGTACCGATGGATGCTCTGGAACGGGATTACAGGGAGCAGACCGGAAGACTACAGATCCGGATTGCCGAGAAGGCAGAAAGGGTAGAACGCATTGTATGTGGAATCAGCCAGAGATTAAAATAAATTTAACGCTTATCCGTCATGGAAAGACCCCGTCAAATCGGGAACACCGGTATTTGGGCGTAACAGAAGAAGCTTTATCCGGGGAAGGCAGAAAGCAGTTAGAGATTCTTGCAGAAAAAGACATTTTAAAAAAACCATGGCTGCTTTTCATCAGTCCGATGCTGCGCTGTCAGGAGAGTGCCGGCATTCTTTTCCCGGGAAGGGAAGCTTATCCGATAGAAGAATGGCGGGAGATGAATTTTGGGGCATATGAGGGAAAGAATTACGAAGATTTGAAAAATGATTCCTATTACCAGAAATGGATTGACAGCAATGGCACACTGCCTTTTCCGGAAGGCGAGAGCCAGCAGGAATATATAAAACGTTGCCATAGAGGACTTCTTACCGCAACAAAAATCATAGAGGAAAAGATTGCCAGAGAAGTAGCAGAAAATCAGATAGCAGAAAGTCAGCCCCGGAATATAACTGCGGTTGTACACGGCGGCACAATTATGGCACTGCTTCACATTCTTGCAGGCGGAAATTATTTTGATTATCAGGTGAAAAACGGAGGCGGCTACTGCTGTAAGCTCAGACTTTGCGGGGAAGAATGGAAATTAGATTCCCTTGAGGAGATTACAATATGATTTATCACATGATTGCGTTCGGACTGGGATTTTGCCTGGACCTTCTTTTGGGAGATCCATACTGGCTGCCACATCCCATCCGGTTGATTGGAAATTTTATAGGGACTTTGGAAAAAAAGATGAATAAAAAGGAGTGCAGCGAGAAATACCTTGTAAGAGCAGGATGTGGAATGGTTGAGCTTGTTTTGCTGACAGTTCTTATGGTGACGGCACTTCTTCTGATTCTTGCGTACCGGATTCATCCGGTGGCAGGTGTTATCTTAGAAATGATAATGACCTATCAGATTCTTGCTACAAAATGCCTGAAAGTAGAAAGCATGAAGGTATACAAGTGTTTAAAGGAGAATGACCTTTTAGCAGCAAGACATGCAGTTTCCATGATTGTAGGCAGAGATACCGGGCGGCTGGATGAAACCGGAGTGGCAAAGGCTGCCATTGAAACGGTGGCGGAAAATACTTCGGATGGAGTCATTGCACCGATGCTATATACCGCACTTGGCGGACCGGTTCTGGGATTTTTTTATAAGGCAGTCAATACGATGGATTCCATGGTAGGATATAAGAATGAACGTTATCTTCATTTTGGCAGAGCTGCTGCAAAATTCGATGATATCTGCAATTATATCCCATCCCGTATCAGTGCATATCTGATGATTGCAGGGACTTATTTCCTTGGAAAGGAATATGACGGGAAGCATGCATATTACATTTATAAAAGGGACCGGTATCATCATGCCAGCCCGAACTCTGCCCAGACAGAGGCGGTCTGTGCAGGAGCATTGTCCATACAGCTGGCAGGAGATGCCTGGTATTTTGGCAAACTGGTGAAAAAGCCGTTTATCGGAGATGCACTGCGTCCGGTGGAATATGAGGATATCAGAAGAGCAAACAGGCTTTTGTATGCGACTGCATTTTTATGTGAAGGCATTTGCCTTTTGGTGATGGGATTGTTATTCTTTATATGATTGAAAGGATGAAAATTCAGGAAAGGAACAGGAATATGGTACACGGAGGAGACATCTACCGCAATTGCATATCGTTAGATTATTCTGTAAATATCAATCCTCTGGGCATACCGGCATCTGTAGAGGCAGCCCTTAGGGAAGCGGTGACCTTATGCAGCCGGTATCCGGATATCAGGCAGGAGAAGCTGAAGGCAGCCATTGCTGGGATGGATAAGGTATCGGCAGATGAGATATTGTGCGGAAATGGAGCTTCTGAACTTTTTCCTGCAATTCTTCATGCATTAAAACCAAAGAAAATACTGATTCCGGTTCCTTCTTTTTATGGCTATGAGTGGGCAACCGGAGTGGAAGACTGTGAGGTAAGCTATTTTCCATTGCGGGAACAGGACAATTTTGTGCTGGGAGAGGACTTTATCGAGGCATTAGATAAAGAAACGGAGCTTATTTATCTTGCCAATCCCAATAATCCCACCGGACAGTTAATTCCACCGGAGATTTTAAAAGGAATTTTAAAGCGGTGTCAGGAGCTTGATATAATAGTGGTGGTAGATGAATGCTTCCTGCCGTTTTGTGAAGAAGCAGAGCTTTATGAAGAAATGGAAGCTGGCATGAAATGTGGGAATCTGATTCAGGTGAGAGCATTTACCAAGACCTTTGCCATACCGGGAGTCCGGCTAGGGTATCTTATCTGCCGGAACAGGGAAGTCTGTCAGAAGATTGCAAGGCAGCTTCCGGAATGGAACTTATCGGTATTTGCCCAGATGGCAGGATGTGCCGCAGCAAAAGAAACGGAATTTATCGGGGAAAGCAGGAAACTCATCAAAGAGCAGCGGAGTATTCTGATAAAAGAGCTGACCTCCTTAGGCTTCCGGGTGTATCCGTCCCGGGCAGATTATATTTTATTTTACACAGAGTTACCGTTATATGAGTTGCTTTTAAAGAAACAGATTTTGATTCGAAATTGTGAAAATTACAGAGGTCTGTCGAAAGGATATTACCGGATTGCAGTAAGAGGGCAGGCAGAGAATGAGCGGCTGATAAGCGCATTAAGAGAGGTGATGGGAAAATGAATCCAATCGAATTTGTATTGCCGGGAGAAATCGAAAAACGCAGCTTTGAGATTATTTCAGAGGAATTAGAAAAGCGTCATATTGTATTGCCTAAGGAGCAGGAGCCTGTTACCAAGCGTGTGATACATACCAGCGCAGATTTTGATTATGCAGAGACAATGTGTTATTCTGACCATGCAGTAGAAATTGCAAAGGAACTGATTCTTAAGGGCGCCGATATTGTAACGGATACCAACATGGCACTTGCCGGAATCAATAAGAGCATATTAGCTTCCTTTGGCGGAGAAGCCCATTGCTTTATGGCAGACCCGGATGTGGCACAGCTTGCCAGAGAGCGGCAGGTAACAAGAGCTACCATCAGCATGGAGAAAGCCGCAGCGATAGAAAAACCGGTTATCTTTGCAGTGGGAAATGCACCGACGGCGTTAATCGAGCTTCATAAAATGATAACGGAGGGACGCTATCAGCCGGCATTTATTATCGGAGTTCCGGTAGGCTTCGTAAATGTGGTACCGGCAAAAGAATTGATTATGGAAACGGAAGTACCTTATATCATTAACCGGGGCAGAAAGGGCGGAAGCAATGTTGCCGCAGCTATCTGCAATGCAATTTTGTATCAGTTAAGACGATAGTAAAATCAGGGGGAAGAAAGATGCAATACGGGTTTACCTCCGGAAGCTGTGCCGCAGCCGCAGCAAAGGCAGCAGTCTATATGCTGCTGAGTGGAAGAAGAAAAACAGAGATTACCATTGAGACACCAAAGGGAATTCCCTACCATGCAAAGGTGGAGCATATTAAAATTCAGGAAACAGAAGTTTCATGTGCGGTACAGAAGGACGGCGGGGATGACCCGGATGTAACGACGGGAGCATGGATTTATGCAACGGTGAGCATTTGTGAAGAAAATAACAATCAGATAGAAATAGATGGCGGCATCGGTGTCGGCAGGGTTACACGGCCGGGATTAGACCAGCCGGTAGGAAATGCCGCAATTAATACGGTACCACGGCAGATGATTGCAAAAGAAGTATCAGAGGTCTGCCATCTGTTTGATTTTCAGGGCGGAATCAAAGTCGTAATTTCAGTGCCGGAAGGAGAACATCTTGCGGCGCAGACTTTTAATCCGAGACTTGGAATAAAGGGCGGAATCTCGATACTTGGAACCAGCGGGATTGTGGAGCCTATGAGTGATAAGGCATTGCTGGATACCATAGCAGTGGAATTGAAACAGAAGCGGGCAGAAGGTCATTCTATTGTTGCCATATCACCGGGCAACTACGGATTGGAATTTATGAAACGGACCTATGGTTATGATTTGGAGCGCAGTGTAAAATGCAGCAACTTTATCGGACAGACCATCGATGTGGTAAAAGAACTTGGATTTTCCAAAATGCTCTTAACCGGTCATATCGGAAAGCTGATAAAGGTATCCGGCGGCATTATGAACACCCATTCCAAAGAGGCAGACTGCCGGATGGAGCTTCTGGCGGCAGCCGCAATCCGGGCGGGCGCAGAAGAGACACTGCTTCGGGAAATATTAGACTGCATTGGTACCGAGGATGCCGTAGACCGGATTAAAAAAGCCGGACTTTTAGAACCTGCCATGGAATATGTCATGGAAAAAATTAAAGACCATCTAATGCATCGTGCCGGAGATGGACTTGAAATAGAATGTATGGTTTATAGTAATGATATCGGACTCTTAGGTGTAACGCCGGGAGCGGAGGCATTATTAAAAGAACTGTTGGAGGAAAAGGAATGATTCATTTTGTTGGAGCAGGGTGTGGAGCACCGGATTTGATTACCGTAAGAGGAATGCATCTTTTGGAGAAAGCAGATGTGATTATCTATGCCGGTTCACTGGTAAATCCTGAACTTTTAGACTATGCCAAAGCAGACTGTCAGGTATATAACAGTGCAGTGATGACATTGGAAGAAGTCCTTGCAGTTATGGTGGAGGCAGAGCAGGAAGGAAAAGATGTGGTGCGGCTGCATACCGGAGAACCAAGCATATATGGAGCGGTGCAGGAGCAGATGCAGGAGCTGGATGCAAGAAAGATAGCCTATGATTCCACGCCGGGAGTAAGTGCCTGCTTTGGAGCAGCGGCAGCCATGAATCTGGAGTATACCCTGCCGGATATTTCCCAGTCCCTTATCATTACCAGAATGGAAGGGCGGACGGCGGTTCCGGAGAAAGAAAGCATTGAGGCATTTGCAGCCCATCAGTGTTCCATGGCAATCTATTTAAGCACCGGAATGTTGGAGAAGTTATCCGAGCGTCTGATAAAGGGTGGCTATTCAAAGGATACCACTGCGGCACTGGCATATAAGGTAAGCTGGCCGGAGGAAGAAATATATATCTGCACAATAGAAACATTGGCACAGACAGCAGCAGAACATGGAATTACCAAAACGGCACTGGTTCTCGTTGGAGATGTCATTAATAAGAGTGGATACAGCAAATCCAGACTGTATGCAGAAGATTTCTCCACAGAATTCCGGGCAGCAAAAAAATCATAAGAAGGCGGAAAGAAAATGCAGTCATTGAGATGGAGTATCATCAGCTTTACTGAAAAGGGAGCAAAGCTTGCTGAAAAGATAAAAAGACTTTCCAAAGAGCAGCAGCTTCCCTGTGAAATTCATACTTATCATGGCAGAAAACAGGTGGAAAATCTGAACGCGTGGACAAAGGAGCAGTTTTCCCTAAGAAATGTAATCCTTTTTATCGGAGCATGTGGAATTGCAGTACGGACAATTGCCCCATTTCTTAAGGACAAGCTGACAGACAGTCCGGTGCTGGTACTGGATGAGGCAGGCAATTATGTCATTCCTCTTTTATCCGGGCATGTGGGAGGCGCCAATGAGATAGCACTTTTACTGGCAGAGTTATTAGGCGCAGTTCCGGTAATTACCACAGCGACCGATATTAATAATACCTTTGCCATAGATGTATTTGCAAAAAAGCATGACCTATCCATTGATAAAAAAGAAGGCATTAAGAAGGTTTCTGCAAAGGTGATGGAGAAAAAGAAGCTTTCCATGGCAATCGCTCCGGAATATGCCACCAAAGTGGATGTGGCAATCGGCACACCGGAGGATGGAAAAAAGCCGGAAGCATTATTGACCTTAATCCCCAAAGAATATATTCTTGGAATCGGATGCAGAAGGAATAAAGAAGAACAGGAACTTAAGGCATTTGCAGAAAACTGTTTAAAGGAAGCCGGAGTAGACTGGAAACAGATACGGGCGATTGCTTCGATTGATAAAAAGAAGGATGAAAAAGCAATTCTAAAACTTGCGGCAGAACATGGCATTCCATTTCTTGTCTTTAACGCAGAGACCTTAAGCCGGGTGCCCGGGACATTTGATGCATCGGCATTCGTGGAAAGCCAGGTGGGCGTGGACAATGTCTGCGAGCGGGCAGCCATGGCAGCCTGCCGGGACAATGGAAGACTGGTGCTTAAGAAAAGAGCGGACAATGGAATGACACTTGCTATAGCAAAAGAAGATTGGAGACTGACTTTATATGAAGAATAAAATATGGATTGTTGGAATGGGACCGGGAAATGAAGCGATGATGACAGGCAGAGCCATCGAAGTATTAGAGCAGGTGGACGTAATCATCGGATATACCGTATACCTTGATTTGTTAGGAGAACGTTTTCAAGACAAGGAATTTCTCTCCACACCGATGCGGCAGGAAGAAAAACGTTGCAGAATGTGTTTTGAGGAAGCAGAAAAAGGCAAAAGCGTAGCAATGGTATGCAGCGGCGATGCCGGTGTCTATGGAATGGCATCACTGATGTATGAGATTGGAAAAGAATATCCGGCGATTTCACTGGAAGTGATACCGGGAATTACCGCAGCCAACAGCGGTGCAGCGGTTCTTGGAGCACCATTAAATCATGACTACTGTGTTATCAGTCTCAGTGACCTTATGACACCATGGGAGTTAATTGAAAAGAGGCTGATTATGGCAGCACGGGGAGATTTTGCTATTGCACTTTATAATCCGTCCAGCCGGAAGCGGGCAGACTATTTGGAAAGAGCATGCAAGATTCTGCTTCAGGAGATAGAACCGGAGCGTGCGTGCGGTTATGTGGAAAATATCGGGAGAGACGGAGAAAGCACAGTTACCTGTACCTTAGAAGAATTAAAGAGTAAAACAGTAAATATGTTTACTACCGTTTTTGTTGGAAATTCCAGAACCAGAATTCAGGATGGAAAATTAATTACACCAAGAGGCTATAAGATAGAGCAATGAAAAAAATAATCATTTTTTCAGGAACAACAGAAGGAAGAAAATTATCGGAACTGATGGCGGCAGCAGGCATAGCACACACCGTATCGGTGGCAACCGATTATGGAAAGCTGGTCATGAAAGAGCATCCGAAGGTGAAGATTCAGGAAGGACGCCTTTCCAAAGAAGCAATGTCAGAATTCCTAGGGAAAGAATCCTTTGACCTTGTAATTGATGCCACCCATCCTTATGCGGTGGAAGTGACCAGAACCATAAAAAGCTGCGTTGCCGGGATGAAAGCGGATGGGCATAAGGTTACTTACTTACGGCTGAAGCGGAGCATCCAGGCGGCAGAAGAAGCGGGACTTCGTTTCTTTGACAGCAATGAAGCATGTGCAGAAGCGTTAAAGGAAATCAAGGGAAACATTCTCCTTACCACAGGAAGCAAGGAACTTTTTGTATATACCGCATCTGAAGAAGTAAAAAAACGTCTTTATGTCCGGGTACTGCCGGGGCTGGAAAGTCTTGAAATCTGCCGGAGGGAAGGAATTCTGCCACAGCAGATTCTGGCACTGCAGGGACCTTTTTCCGAAGAATTGAATGATGCGCTGATACATCAGTATGGGATAAAATGTATGGTAACAAAGCAGGGCGGCATTACCGGAGGCTTTTTAGAGAAAAAAGAAGCGGCTTTAAAAAATCAGATTCCGCTTTTTGTCATCCGGCGGGAAGCAGCAGAGGAAGAAGACGGACTTTCCTTTGATGCAGTCTGTGAGAAAATAGAAACATTAACAGGAGTAAACCTTTCCCTTAGACCGGCGGAGCTTACGATTACGCTGGCAGGAATCGGACCGGGAGCTGCAGATATGATGACCGTCCGGTTAAAGGAAGCATTGGCAGAAGCGGACCTTATATTAGGTGCGAAACGTCTGATAGAGGCAATGACACCGAAGCTTGAAAAAGAGGCACTTTATCTGCCGGATAAAATTCTCACATGGCTTCAGGAAAAGAGCAGACAGTATGCGGTGCATGAAAAACTGAAAGTAGTCATCCTTTTTTCCGGGGATATTGGTTTTTACAGTGGCTGGAGCAAGGTAAGAATCTGTCTGCAGGAAGCACTGCAAAAGGGCATACTTCATGGAACCATGCAAAGTATTCCGGGCATTTCTTCCATTCAGATGATGGCGGCAGCCTGTGGCGTAAGCTGGGAAAATGCTGGAATTTACAGTATACATGGCAAAACAGACACGGATGGCTGGCAGATAGAAGTACTGCGCAGGCTGCATGAAAATGGACGGCTGTTTCTTTTGGTATCCGGTGCAGGAGATATCCGGAAATTAGGAGCACTTTTTTCAGATAAAGAGAATTGTAGAATTACAGTGGGATACCAGCTATCCTATCCGCAGCAGAAGCTGATGGTGCTTACACCGGAAGCGTGCCAGGAGACAGAACAGGAAGGATTGTATGTTGTCATGATAGAGAAGGAAGAACAGAAAGCGAATGAAGAATGTGCAGAGCAGGGAAAGTGCAGGGAACAGGAAACGCAGGAAGAACCAGCAACTTTGTCACCGGGAATCCCGGATGAAGCCTTTATTCGCGGAAAAGTTCCAATGACCAAAGGGGAAGTGCGTCAGGTCAGCCTTTGCAGCCTGCGGCTTCAGAAAGATTCGGTGCTTTATGATATTGGAAGCGGAACGGGGTCGATTGCTGTAGAAGCAGCCCGTTTATCCAAAGGAATCAAAGTCTATGCTATTGAAAAGAAAGAAGAGGCGGTAGCACTTCTGGCACAGAATAAAGAGAAGTTTCAAGTAGCAAATATGGAGATTATCCGGGGAACGGCACCGGAGGCATTCAATGGATTAGAGGAGCCAACCCATGTTTTCATCGGGGGAAGCGGTGGACATCTGATGGAAATTTTAGAAGTACTGGCAGCAAAAAAGAGAAGAATAAGAGTTGTCATGAATGCTATAAGTCTTGAGACAGTGGCAGAATTCAAACAGGTAAAAGAACGGTTTTCGGTATGCAATTTTGAAATGATTCAGATGCAGGTCAGCCGTTATCATGAGCTTGGTTCTTATTATATGCCAAAGGCAGAAAATCCGGTTATGATATGTTTCTTTGATTTGCAGGGAGGAGAAGCGGATGCAGAAGCGTAAAGGAGTAGTTCTTGCAGCACCGAAAAGCGGCAGTGGAAAGACACTGATTACCTGTGCGTTAATCGAAACCTTAAAAGAAGCAGGAGTCAATGTCTGCACATTTAAGTGCGGACCGGATTATATAGACCCGATGTTTCACCGGACGATTTTAGGCGTGCCTGGCGGAAATCTGGATACTTATTTTACCGGCGAAGCAAAGACAAAAGAGATATTTATGGAAGAGACTCCGGAAGATGCATTTGCAGTGGTAGAAGGTGTCATGGGACTTTATGACGGGCTTGGCGGAATTTTAGAAGAAGGTTCCACCTATCACTTGGCAAAAGCAATTTCTCTGCCGGTGATTCTGGTAATTGATGCACATGGTATGGGAAGAACGATACTTCCACTGATACAGGGACTTTTATCCTATGACAGAGCCGGAATCATAAAGGGCGTGATACTAAACAGGGTAACTAAAATGTTCTATGCATCATTAAAAGAGTTAATCGAAACCGAATTATCCATAGAAGTGCTGGGCTGTTTTACGGAACAGAAGGAGCTTCATCTGGAGAGCCGTCACTTAGGCTTAAAACTCCCGGAAGAAAAGCGTGATTTAAAAGAACAGGTATGCCGCGGGGCAGCCAGCTTAAAAGAAACGGTATCGATAGAGCGGATTTTAGCAATTGGGGGAGCCGGAGAAAAGGATGCAGTATCCCAGAGGACTGATAGTCACGAAAAAGATATAGTATCCCACGAAAAAAAACTACGCCTTGCCATTGCAAAAGATGAGGCATTCTGCTTTTATTATCAGGAGAACCTGAAACTGCTTTCCAAAATGGGCTTTGAGCTGGTGCCGTTTTCACCCCTGCATGATAAGGAATTGCCGGAGCATATCAGTGGACTACTGTTAGGCGGCGGATATCCGGAACTTTTTGCAAAGGAATTATCCGAAAATGACAGCATGAAGACAGCCATCCGGGAAGCCATCCTGGGCGGACTTCCGTCACTGGCAGAATGTGGGGGATTTCTTTATCTTCATAAATCACTGAAGGATATGGAAGGCAGACAATATTCCATGGCAGGTGTAATTGATGCAGATGCAGATTATAGGGGAAAACTGGTGCGTTTTGGTTATGTGGAGCTTACCGAGAAAGAGAGCTGTTTCCTGCCGGAAAAAGAAGGAATCCGGGGACACGAATTCCATTATTTTGACAGTACGGAAAATGGAACGGACTGCGTGGCAAAGAAACCGACCGGAAACAGAAGCTGGGAATGTGTCTGGGAAGGGGAAAACCACTGGTGGGGATTTCCTCATCTTTATTATCCGTCCAACCCTTCTTTTGTGGAGTATTTCTATCAGCAGGCAGGATTGTATCAACAATCGAAATTGAAGCAAAAAGATAAAACGAAGTAAATGATAAATAGAAGTAAAAGATAATTTAAAATAAGAGGAATAAAGATGCAGAAAGAAAAAGCACAGGGGGGAATTTTATATGGAATCGGAGTAGGACCGGGAGAACCGGAGCTTTTGACCCATAAAGCGGTTCAGGTGATAGAATGCTGCGATACCATAGTAGTGCCGTCCGAACCGATAGAAGAGTGTAATGCTTTTCAGATTGTAGAAAAACTGGTGCCGGACATACGGAAGCATCAGCTTGTGGCATGGAATTTTCCTATGACCAGAGATGAGAAAAAGTTAGAAGAAGCTCATGATAAGATATGCGAAAATATAGAAGCATATCTTGCAAAGGGAGAAAAGGTTGCCTTTTTAACGCTGGGGGATCCGGCAATTTATTCCACCTATACTTATCTTTCACAGAAAATCGAAGAGCATGGTGGCCATACGGAAATGGTCAGCGGGGTACCGTCTTTTTGTGCAGTGGCAGCAAGACTTGGCATTTCGCTGGGAGAAAAGGAAGAGCAGATTCATATTATTCCAGGTTCCTATGAGATAGAAGAATCCAGACAATTTTCCGGCACCAGAATCTATATGAAGTCCGGAAGGAAGCTGAAGCAGTTAAAAGAAATGCTGCAAAAGGAAAGCACCATCCGTCCGTTAGAAGTGTATAGTGTTTCCGATTGTGGAAAAGAGGAAGAAAAAGTCTTTTCCGGTGTGGATAACATACCGGAAAACAGCGGATATTTTACCATCGTGATTGTAAAGACCAAAGATGAGCCGGTGCATAACAGCAGCCGCTTTTTCGAGAATCGTGCATGCACTTATTATCCCTGCCATAGGGGCATTGAGCAGATCAATTGTATGTTCTGCTACTGCCCGATGTATGAAATGGAGCATTGTCCGGGAACACCGGAATATAAAGAGACAAATGGCAGAAAACTTAAGATTTGTACCAACTGTACGTATCCCCATCAGGCAGAACATTATGATGCCATTATGAAGGTACTGACCCACCGGCTGAAAGGCTAGAGGACTTTTAAGGGTGAATTTTGCTGAGTCAGGGTGAACTATGGCTTGTGAAAAAATAAAAAGTGTGTTAGTATAGTAGCGATTTCATAGAAAGATAACCGGTGCCTGCAATGAAATTCATATGCAGGGTAAAAGGGAAACAGGTGTAAATCCTGTACGAACTCGTCACTGTAAGAAGGGAGTAACGTAGTCAGGCTTTTAAAAGCGCCACTGATGCACAGACATTGGGAAGGTGATTACGGAGCGTTAATCTTTGAGTCAGGAAACCTGCCGTTTATCTGGTACGGGAAGAGATTCCGGGTCACGAGTAATTGGCTGTACTGTTTGATAACAAGGGAAATCCGTAAAGCGTATTTCCTGTAGTTAGTATGTCATTTACTTCGTTCATAGCAATATGGAACGGAGTTTTTTCATGTGTAAGTGAAACCAGAACATGAGAAAAGGAGAAAAAAATGAAAAAGAAAGCATTGACTGTAGTTCTTACACTTACTATGGCTGCAACCATGTTTGCGGGATGTGGTGATAAGAAAACAACAGGGACAACTGAAACAACAGAAGCTGTTTCGACAGAAGATGAAAAGGATGATCAGGCAAAAGCAGATGAGGTAGCAGCATTGATTGATGCAATTTATGTGCAGGAAAGAACTGATGAGACAGATGTACAGTGTAAGGCAGCAAAAGAAGCATGGGATGCACTGACAGATGCTCAGAAGGAACTGGTATCCGGAGAAAATGCAGACCCGGATTACTTTGGAAGAGATACCGGAGATGCATCAAAGGATGATCCTTTAAATCAGGATGATATTGGAGAGAATGAGCTTTTGGTAGTAAGCTTTGGTACATCCTTTAATGACAGCCGCGCAACAGATATCGGCGGCATTGAAAAAGCATTACAGGAAGCAAATCCTGACTGGTCTGTAAGAAGAGCATTTACAGCACAGATTATTATTAACCATATACAGGCCCGTGATGATGAAAAAATCGATAACATGGATCAGGCATTAGAGCGTGCGGTAGACAATGGCGTTAAGAATCTTGTGGTACAGCCGACCCACTTAATGCATGGTGCAGAATATGATGAACTGGTAGAAGCAATTGAGAAGTATCAGGATAAATTTGAAACAGTCCGTATCGCAGAACCTCTGTTAGGTGAAGTTGGAAGCGATGCAACTGTAATCAACGAAGACAAGGCTGCCGTTGCAGAAGCAATTACAGCAGTAGCAGTTAAACTTGCTGGATATGGCAGCATGGATGCTGCAGCAGAAGATGGAACAGCATTTGTATTTATGGGACATGGTACTTCCCATACAGCAAATGTAACTTATGACCAGATGCAGACCCAGTTAGAAAAACTGAATTATAAGAATGCATTCGTTGGAACCGTAGAAGGTGAACCGGAAGATACCGCATGTGAAGCTGTTATTGAAAAAGTAAAAGAAGCAGGATACAAAAAAGTAATTCTTCGTCCGTTAATGGTTGTTGCCGGAGACCATGCAAACAACGATATGGCTGGAGATGATGAAGATTCCTGGAAGAGCCAGTTTGAAGCATCCAAAGCATTTGACAGTGTAGATACACAGATTGAAGGTCTTGGAAGAATCAAAGCAGTCCAGGATATTTATGTAGCACATACAAAGGCTGCTTTAGAGGCAGAGCCACTTGCAACAGCAGGTGGTTCCAATTCCTCTGCAGCCTTAGAGGATGGAACTTATACCGTAGACTTCAACACAGACAGCACAATGTTTCACGTAAATGAAGCAAAAGAAGGCAAGGCAGAACTTACGGTAAAGGATGGAAAAATGACAGCACATATCACACTTCCATCTAAGAACATTGTAAATTTATTTGTTGGAACAGCAGCAGATGCACAGAAAGATGGTGCGAAGCTTCTTGAGCCTACTACAGATACGGTAGAATACAGTGATGGAACCAGCGAAGAAGTATACGGCTTTGATGTTCCGGTTCCTGCAGTGGATGAAGACTTTGATCTTGCATTAATTGGAACAAAGGGAAAATGGTACGACCACAAAGTATCTGTTTCTAATCCTGAAAAAAAAAATTAGCTGATGGCTCTTATGAGGCAGAAGTAACTTTAGGGGGCGGAACCGGAAGAGCAACGGTGGATTCACCGGCGAAGGTTGTGATAAAAGATGGAAAAATTACTGCAACCGTTGTGTGGAGCAGTCCAAACTATGATTACATGTTAGTAGATGGAACGAAGTATCTTAATGAGAACAAGGGCGGAAATTCCACCTTTACGATTCCGGTATCCGGCTTTGACTGTGACATTGCAGTAGTGGGTGATACTGTTGCAATGAGCACACCTCATGAAATTGAATATACATTGAATTTTAAACTGGTAAAATAAAATGCAGAAAAAACGAATTATGATAGTGAGCGTTATCTGTATACTTCTTCTGACTCTTTGTGCCTGTGGTACAAAGAAGCAGGAGAAAAAAGCAGATACCGTAGATTTTAGTTCTCTCAGCAAGACTGGGAGTATGGAATTAAATTATGCAACACAGTATAGTGTCGATGAATATGGCGGGTACAAAATGATTACGATCGTGGATGACGGTCGTTTTTTGCTTATTCCGGAGGGCATGGTGGTGCCGCAGAATATCCCGGAGGATGTTACGGTTTTACAGCAGCCGCTGGATAAAACATATCTGGTATCCACTTCTGTCATGGATTTGGTAAGACAGATTGATGCCATGTCAGATATCCGGCTCTCCGGAACGAAGGAAGATGGCTGGTATGTAGAAGAAGCCAGGGAAGCCATGGAGGAAGGAGACATTTTATATGCAGGAAAATACAGTGCTCCGGACTATGAGCTCATTCTGGATGAAGGCTGTAATCTGGCAATTGAAAATACAATGATTTATCATAACCCGGAAGTAAAAGAAAAGTTGGAAGAACTTGGAATCCCTGTACTTGTGGAGCGTTCCAGCTATGAATCACACCCATTGGGCAGACTGGAATGGATCCGTTTATATGGAGTATTATTTGATAAAGAGGAAGAAGCAGATTCTTTCTATGAAGCAGAATTAGAAAAATTAGAGCCGATTATGAAGAAAGAAAGCTGCAATGTAACAGTAGCATTTTTCAGTGTGACAGCAAACGGAACAATCAGTGTGCGGAAATCAAATGATTATGTAGCGCAGATGATTGCTCTTTCCGGTGGAACCTATGTGCCGGAACAACTGGCGGGCGAAGAAGAAAATGCACTTTCCACAATGAACATACAGATGGAGGATTTCTATGCAGATGCAAAGAATGCCGATATCTTAATATATAACAGTACAATTGAAGGCGAAATCAGTACGCTGGAGGAATTGAAGCAGAAGAATGCACTGTTTGCAGATTTTCAGGCAGTACAGGATGGAAATGTCTATTGTACCACAAATAATTTCTTCCAGAAATCCACGGCAATCGGAGATTTTATGGAAGATCTGAATAAAATAATTCGGAATACAGATACAGAAGAAGCAGGATATTTAAAGAAGCTGAGGTAAAAGAAAATGAAGCGGTATGCAGTCTCTTTTATAACAATTATTATATTGCTGGTGGGATTAATTTTCTGGAATATTGGTTCTGGAAGTATTTCGATTTCCTGGGATGAACTTTGGAATATTTTACTGAAACAGACAGAAGAAGGTACCGCTTATCATATTATCTGGGATATCAGACTGCCACGGATTCTGGCTGCTGTCATGCTGGGGGGAGCATTGTCCATTTCCGGATTTTTACTGCAGACTTTTTTTGGAAATCCAATTGCAGGTCCGTATGTGCTGGGAATTTCTTCCGGTGCCAAACTTATGGTAGCACTGGCAATGATTTATCTTCTGGGAAGGGGCATTGCAATCAGTTCTTTTGGAATGGTAGCAGCAGCCTTTGCCGGCTCACTTCTGGCAATGGGATTTGTACTTTTAATTTCCATGAAGGTACATAGAATGTCTCTTCTGATTGTATGCGGAATTCTAATCGGATATATCTGCTCGGCAATTACAGACATCTGTGTTACTTTTGCAGATGATTCGAATATCGTAAATTTGCACAACTGGTCCCAGGGCAGCTTCTCCGGAATGAACTGGTCCAATATCCTGATGATATTTATCCTGACCTTACTGTCCTTTCTTGCGGCAATGTTTCTTGCTAAACCCATTGGTGCTTATCAGATGGGAGAGACTTATGCCAGAAATATGGGTGTTAATATAACGGCACTCAGGGTCAGCCTGATTCTGTTATCCAGCTTATTGTCGGCTTGTGTAACAGCGTTTGCAGGGCCGATTTCCTTTGTAGGAATTGCGGTGCCACATCTGATAAAATCTGCCGCAGGAACAGCAAAACCACTGGTGCTGATACCGGGCTGCTTTCTGGGGGGAGCGGTAGTGACACTGTTTTGTGATGGAATCGCAAGAACACTCTTTGCACCGACAGAAGTAAGTATCAGTACCGTTACAGCGGTCTTTTTAGTTCCGGTGGTAATTGTAATGATGCTGCGCAGACAGGAGGAGCGGGGATGACAAAACAGATGGCAGGAAAAGCAGAGTCTGCAGAGAAAGAATGCATGGCAGGAAAAATGAAATTTTCTGAAAGAAAACAGGGGCTTGTAACAGACAAATTCACCGTGGGATATGGGAAAAAGATTATCCTATCAGATGTTAATCTAATGGCAGAACCGGGAAGGGTATTGACGTTGATAGGCCCCAATGGTTCCGGTAAATCTACGATTCTAAAGAGTATTGTAAAACAGTTGAAATCTCTTGGTGGTGTAGTATACCTGAACGGGAAAGCAACCTCGGAAATGAAAGAGACAGAAATCGCAAAGAGCCTTTCCATGGTAATGACAGAGCATATTCATCCGGAGCTGATGTCCTGCCGGGATGTGGTTGCAACCGGACGATATCCCTATACCGGAAGACTTGGAATCCTGGATAAGCAGGACTGGAAACTGGTGGATGAGGCAATTACCATGGTTCATGCGGAAGAGGTGGCAGGGCAGTCATTTACAAGAATCAGTGACGGACAGAGACAGCGTGTTATGTTGGCGAGAGCTATCTGTCAGGATACAGCAATCCTGGTATTGGATGAACCTACCTCTTATCTGGATATCCGTTATAAGCTTGATATTTTAAACAGCATCCGGAAACTGGCAAGGGAACGGAATATAGCAGTAATGATGTCACTGCATGAACTTGACTTGGTACAGAAAGTATCGGATATGGTAGCCTGTGTAGATGGAACCACCGTCAGCCACATAGGAACACCGGAAGAAATCTTTCAGGGTTCGCTGGTACAGAAGCTTTATGGAATTGAGGAAAAGAACTTTGATTCCATGCTTGGAATCATGCAGATGCCGGGAAATAAAGCTGCCCCGAACGTATTCGTAATCGGAGGCGGTGGTGCTGCAATACCAACTTATTACAGACTGCAGAGAGAACATATTCCATTTGCAGCAGGAATCTTATTTGAAAATGACGTAGAATATCCTGTTGCAACGGCACTGGCATCAAAAGTCATTACTGCAAAAGCTTTTTATCCGATGGAAGAAGCACAACTGGAAGAAGCTAAGAAAATACTTGCAGGCTGTGAAACCTGTATTTGCACCTGCGAGAATTTCGGACCTTATAATATGTTAAATAAAGAACTGCGAAGCCTGGCAGAAGAACAGGGAAAATTGAAATAAAGAAATTGGAATAAAAGAAAAGCTCGTGGAACCAAATTGTTTTATGATTTCACGGGCTTTGATATATTTTACTGTTTAGTGTCTTCCGGTAAGATGAATTTTCCAACAAGTTCATCTAAGGAAGTTGCCTGTGCAGATAACTCCTGGCTGGTAGCGGAGGTCTCTTCTGCGGATGCGGAGTTGGACTGAACTACCTCAGAAATCTGGTTTACACCCTGTTCTGCCTGATCCATGGCATTTGCCTGAGTCTTAGCAACATCACTGATGTGCTTGGAAGATTCTGCAATCTGCTGGATACCATTTACAACATTTCCGATAGATTCAGCAGCATGGTCTGCAGCAGCATTACCTTCAGCAATCTCCTGAAGGGCACCTTCGATTAAGTCTCTGGTATCTACAGCAGATTTGGTTGTCTGCTCTGCAAGCTGACGAATCTGGTCAGCAACAACGGCGAATCCACGTCCTGCTTCGCCGGCTCTTGCAGCCTCGATAGAAGCATTCAGAGAAAGTAAGTTGGTCTGGGAAGCAATATCTTCGATTTCAGAAATAATATTTCCAATCTTCTTAGAAGTTTCATCAATACGTGCCATAGCATCAACCATGGCTTTCATTTCAGCACTGCTGTCTTCTGCTTCAGCAGCATACTGCTTTGCCTGATCATAAGCAATCTGAGCCTGATCAGCGGACTGTTCAATATTACTTGTAATATCAGAGATTGTTGCCTGAAGCTGCTGTACGGCACCGGCCTGCTCAGTAGCACCTTCTGCCATACTCTGGGAAGATTCTGCAAGGTTCATGGAACCGGCAGAAACCTGGGAAGAAGCTTCTCCAATCATCTGGATAGTATGTACCATTGCATCACGCATGCCACGCATTGCGGTCAGTAACTGTTCGAAGTCACCGACATATTTGTCGGAATGCTCGGACTGAATGGTGTAATCACCATTTGCCATGCCCTCCATCAGAACACCTACATCAGTGATGACTGCGTTCAGTGTTTCAGCCATTTCAGTAGAAGTGGCTGCAATACTTGCAACTTCATCGTTGGATTTCACCTCCGGGAAAGGGTCATGTAAATTACCCTGTGCAAAAGTGCTAAGACGATTCTCCAGTGCGACTAAAGGTTTTGAAATTCCCTTTGCAATGGAAGCTCCCATCTTGGAAGAAACAAGGATGGATACAATAATAATTACAGCAATGATAATGATAAAAATAAGGGTAACAACAGAAAGTGTATCTGCTAAATGATCCCCTTCTGTTACTTTGGTATTCATCAAGTCCCTCATTCCGGAATAGATTTCGTCATATAATGGGGCTACTTCATCAATCATTATATTCTGGGCTTTTGCACTCTGACCCGGGTCGGTTGTTTTGCCGGTATCAATTGCTTTCTGCTCAGTAGTCCAGTAATCTTCCAGCTTGGCATCAATGGAATCATAGATTTCCTGCTCTTTGCTGGTGGTAGTAACTTCATCTACAATTTCCCAATACTGTTCAAAAGTGGCCTTTCTTTCGTCATGGGTATCGGACATCTGACTAATCAGACTGTCATCATCATATCCGACAATAGCACGGGTGGCAGATCTGGTATCGGTAAAGGCAACCATTGCTTTGCCGATGTCACCCTGTGAAAAACCATAATTGTTCAGGGCATTCTTATACAGAGTCATGGTTACAATCAGCATAACCACACCAAGGACAGCTGCGATGGAGCAGGTTGTCACGATAATACGGAATGCCCTCCCCAGACGTTTTCTAATTTTAAGATTCTCAAACATAACGTTCCTCCTTCGTTATATACAATGGCACTATGGCACCAATTGCGTTATGCAACAGTAAAAGTAAATACGAAAATCTAAATATTTACCATAATTTTACTACTTTATGGGAAATATGTCAAAAATATTCAGATAATAAGTGAATTGAAAACTGATTATTTCCCCAAAGTTGTTTAGCTATATGAAAATTGACATTTTTCCGGTGAACCGCTAAAATGACGAAGAACATAAGTAAGGCATTAAGTAGGGAGATAACAGTATGGGATATGTATATTTTGTCCGGCACGGACAGACCATATGGAATGTAGAAAATAAAATATGCGGAGCAACCGATATTGCACTGACCGAGCTTGGACATAAGCAGGCAATTGAGACCGGAAAGAAAATATTAGAAGAAGGCATAAAGGCGGATGAAATCTTATATTCCCCATTAATCCGGGCAAAAGATACTGCATTGCATATTTCGGAAATTACCGGAATTCCGGCAAGAGAAGAACTTCGCTTAAAGGAGCAGAACTTTGGCAGATTTGAATCCACACCGCGGGATGGAGAAGAATTTAAGATTGCAAAGGGACAGTTTATCACCCGCTATGACGGCGGAGAATCTATGCTGCATCTGGCACAGAGAATTTACAATCTTCTGGATGAAGTAACAGCTTCCGATAAGACTTATATTCTGGTGGCACACAATGGCATATCAAGAGTTGTGCAGTCCTATTTTTATGAAATGACCAATGAAGAATATGCTGCATTTGGCGTGAAGAACTGTGCCATATTAAAATATGAATTCTAAGAGACGAAGGGCAGGAATGGAAAATGAAACCGAAGTCGGAAAAGAGTATAGAGCTTTATCATATCATGACAGAGCGGGGGTATCCGGAAGAATTCTGTGATGTCATTACCCGGAATCTGAATACGGATTTTACGGCACAGCGGATGCTGTGGTATTTATCACACTATGAATATCTGCCGGAGGGTGAAATCGTAGATGAAATGCTTGCCATTTTAAGTGACCGGAATGCGATTATGCAGAAAAAAGAATTAGAAAAAACCAATGCTGCATGGAACGAATTCCTGCAGCATGGTTTTGAAGAAAAAGAATAATTTATCGGATTAATTTCATATCTTCGATAATAAAAGTCTTATCTTCCATATGATATTCATTGTGACAGAATGGACAATACCGCTGCCGTACTGCATCAAAGCTGGCACCGCAGCCATTACAGATAACGGAACTGATGGAAAATCCAGGTGGTTCAGGAGTGGAAATATTTCGCAAAAGAGTGACATTAATACAGTCACCGGTTTTGGAAATATTTCCATTTTTTTCGCTGTAATTTATCCACCAGGTTCGTAAGGTCATATGCAGCTGATTGTTTTCCACGGACAGATTTTTCAGTGTCATGCCACTGGTATAAGTCATTTCAATCATATCTTTGAAACGCTCGTCTAATGCACCACCACGATAGGAAGAAAGCGTGGATGGGTCATTGGAAAATACCGCCATGCGTACAAGAGAAATCATCTGGCCTTCAAACTTTTCATAAGAGAAATTCGGATCATAACGAAGCATCGTATCCTTTAACTTCCGTTTCGTACGCAGAAAGCTGAAAGCCGAAATATGTTTCATGCCATCCCGATTGAAAAGACCGATAAGAAGCAGCAAATCTCCTAACAGCAAGCCTAAAAATCCACCGCCAATCAGTGCAGCAAGATAAGCAGAGAAGAGTGCCAGGGGAAGAATTTCCTGTTTCCCAATGAGAAAGAAGGGAAAGAATCCTGCAAAAAATGCCAGCATGGTAAGTAAAATGGTATTATAAAATACACGCATGTTTTTGTGGGAAGATGAATTTATTACAAAGGATAAATTCATGACACGGGGAAATAAATCCGTCATGCGAAATTTCGTATCACAGTAAGGACAGCCTTCCGTCAGATTGGAAACCAGATTAACGGCACCACAGCTTGGACAGGTTGCGGTAATAAAGGAAAGCTGCTGTTCGTTGGGGCTGTGCACAATCGTTTCATACATAACCTGTTCGGTATCACGGGAATAGAGTTCGCCAGAAGCATTGGAAAAGGAGAGCTTATGGCGGATGTCTTCATAAGTTGTATCCGAGGTATACCAGGCACTTTTGTGACTGAGACAGGCAGTGCCGTAGGTATTGCCTTTTCCCGGAATGACACGGTTTTTCATACAAAGGCCCTTTTCCTTAAGACGCTCCTGCTGTAATTTCAGAAAATATGTAATATCACCATCACAGCTTACCGGAGGAGTTCCATCTTCATTCCACTGGTTATATTCTTTGGCAAACCGGTCATACATGCCTCGGCCTTTTGCTCATGTGAGATAAAGAAGTAAAAGAAGTGTAAAAAATTTTGCCGTTCCCTGTCCGGCTGACTGCCGGACGGGTCGGGCTTTAGTCGGGCAGCTCTACCTTGCCGACAAAAGAGTAATAGATTTCGATTTCCTGTCTGCGGAGCTTCCCCCGGCGTTTCCCGTCCAGTGCTTCCGATTCGTGGATTACGATTTTCTCCACAAACTCCCGTAACAGGGTAGGGGTAAGTTCCTCAAAGCTGGTGTACTTGCGTACTACTTTCATAAACTTTTCAGCGTTTGCCGTGGCTTCCAGCGTCCTTGAAAGCTCGCCCTGCAGAACGGCGGCACGCTCTTTCAGTTCCTTTTGCTCGGCTTCGTAGTCTGCCGAAAGCTCCGTGAAACGCTCGTCCGATATGCGCCCGGTCACGCTGTCCTCATACAGCCGCTTGAAGATAGCGGAGAGTTCCGCAATCCTTTTTTCTGCCGCTTCCAGTTCTTTCTTCTTGGCTGCGTTCCGGCGTTTGCTCCCGTCCTCGTTCTGCTCGGTCAAGAGCTTCATAAACCGGGCTTCATGCTTGGCGGCGTACTGTGTGACTTTCCGCAAATTCTCGGTCACTCCCTCGGTCAAAAGGTCGGTGCGGATAAAGTGCGCCGTACAGTCGGCGGTACGTTTCTTGTAGCTGCCGCAGATATAGCAGTCCTGCCGCCGTTTGTCCGTCTGATACCTCTGCTGGTACATGACGCTGCCGCAATCGGCACAAAAGAGTATGCCGGAGAACAAGCCCACTTCATCATAGCGGTTGGGGCGTTTGCGCTGCTTGCGTAGCTCCTGCACACGCTCCCATGTGTCACGGTCTATGATGATTTCGTGGTGGTTCTCAAATACTGCCTGCTTGTCCTCGCTGTTGTAGATAATCTTGCTGTTTTTGTAGGATTGGGTGGTGGTCTTGAAGTTCACAAGGCAGCCCGTGTATTCCCGGTTTTCAAGGATATGCACCACGGTATTTGCCGCCCACTTGCACTCATAGCCGGGGTGGTAGCGGCGGGTTCTCCCTGTCCGGCGGTATTCCAGCGTTCCCGGCGTGGGGATTTCCTGCTCCGTAAGCATACGGGCTATCTTGGTCGGTCCGTTCCCGGCAAGGCATAAGCTGTAAATCTGCTTTACCACGGGTGCGGCTTCCTCGTCAATGATGAAATTTTCGTCCTCGTCCATGAGGTAGCCGTAAACAGGCTTGCTTGTGACAGGCTTCCCGCTCATGCCTTTTGACCTCTTGACCGCTCTGATTTTCTTGCTCGTATCCCTCACCAGCCATTCGTTAAAAATGTTACGCAGAGGGGCAAAGTCATTCTCGCCCTGTGCGCTGTCAACGCCGTCATTGATTGCAATGAAACGGACGTTTTTCTGTGGGAAAATCATTTCCGTGTACATTCCCACTTGTAAGTAGTTTCGCCCTAATCTTGACATATCCTTTACAATGACCGTCCCCACAAGCCCCGCTTCAATGTCGGCAAGCATGGACTGGAAGCCGGGTCTTTGGAAATTTGCCCCGGAAAATCCGTCGTCCGTGTACCATTTGAGGTTGGTAAAGCCGTTCTGTTTGGCATAGGCTTCAAGAATCCGCTTTTGGTTGCTTATGGAATTGCTCTCACCTTGCAGCTCGTCCTCATGGGATAATCTCGGATATAGGGCGGTAATAAGTGTTGTTGCAGTCTGTCTTGACATAAATTCCTCCGTTTCCGACAGCCAGCCCCACTATTCCGTAGGTCTATCATACCACATGGGGCGGCTATCTGTACAGTCCTTTTTGCTACTTTATGTCGAAAAATGTCACATTTTTTTATTAAGGCTTATCGCATTATATGGCATGGGCGGCTGTTCCCACGGCGGCGGCTTCCGCTTCCAGCACTTTCATCATTTTGTCGGCGGCGGTGGCGGTAGCGTCCTGTTTGAAGTAGCCGGAAACGATAAGCACGGTGTTCCCCCGGCGTATCTCGGTCACGCAGTCCGGGCGGCGGGCAGTAGCGGCGGTGTTCCTGTTTGGGGTGTCGGTCATAGGCTCTCCTTTCCATTCATCAGCGTTTTCAGCCGTTCCATTTTCTCCTGCGCCGTGGCTTTTCTGAAATTCTCCCCGGTAAAGCAGACGGGGGAACACATTTCAAGCAGGCGGTCATAAATCCGGGCGTGGGGCGTGTCCTCCGGGTTCTGCAATTCTTCCAGCGTGAGGTTTGTCGTCACGATCAGCGGCTTATTGCTGCGGTATCGGCTGTCAACCACGTTATAAACCTGTTCAAGCCCGTATTCCGTGCCGCGCTCCATGCCGAAATCGTCAAGGATAAGCAGGGGGAAGCGGCAAAGGCGGTCTATGTATTCGTTCCTGTCCTTATAGCTGGCGGCAAGGTCGTTGAGGATAAGGGCAAAGTTTGTCATGCACACGGAAATCTCACGCTCCATAAGGGCATTGGCGATACACCCGGCAAAATAGCTTTTTCCCGCGCCGACTTTCCCCCATAAAAGGTAGCCGATATTCTCCGCTTCCATATCCTCCCAATGCGCCACATAGAAGTGTGCTTTATCCATTTGGGGGCATTTGCCGTTGTCGTTTTCAAACGTCCATTCCTGCATAGCCGGATTAGTGAAGCCCATTCTTTTCAGCCGTTCCACTTCCTCTCGGTGCTTCTGTTCCCGGTCGGCGGCTTCCCGCTTTTCCCGGTCTGCCCGTTTGCAGTCACATTCTTTGGGGTGTCGGTCACGTCCGAAAAGCGTCTTTCCCTCCGCAAAATAGGCTTCTTTGGGCTGTCGGCATTTCCCGCAGTATAAAAGCCCGTCCTCCCCGGTGTAGTCCTCCGGCTCGGCTTCCTGTGCCGTGGCAAGCCGGAAAACGGCGTTGTCATAATCATAATCGCTCATAAAATAAAATCCTCCTGTTAATGGTCTTTTGGCACGCCCTGTTTACGGGGCGTTCTTCCGTCAAAGGCTTTCGCCCTCACGGTAGGAATAATCGGGTATCTTTTGCTTTGGTGCTTTCTTTGCTTCATCATCAGCCGCCCAACGCCGGATAGTGGCGGCATGGTTCTTGTATTTCTTCCCACTGGAAGCGATATAGCCGGATAAGCGGTCAATGTAATATTCCCACTTGCCGGGAAGCTCCGTTTGCAGTTCTGCAAGCTCCTTTTCTGACAGGAATACGTTTTTATATCTGCCAAAAGGGGCGCGGGCGGTCTGTCCGGGTTTTATCCCTCCCTCTCTCTTTATCTCTAACTCTATATCTATCTCTTTCTCTATCTCTAACTCTCTCTCTGGTGGACAAATGTCCGCGGCATATGGTGGACATTTGTCCGCCACGGCTTCCGGGAGTGCCGCCTGTCCCTGCAAAGCCCGCCTTGCGCGGCGTTTGCGCTCCCCCTCGGTAGAGGACTGACCGATTAAGAGTTCTATGTTGCTCATGTACAAAGCCCCGTTCTGCAACGGCTCTACAAGCCCCAGTTTCATAAAAATCTGCAAGGCTCTTTCCACTGTGCCGACTTGCTGGCGGGTGATTGTGGCTATCATCTGTGCGGTGTAGGGGATATTCTCGTCAAGCTGGAGCTTTCCCCCGTTCTTCAGCGATTTTAGGTACAGCTTCAAGAGAATGTTTGAGTAGAGTACGCCGTCCTGCATACTTTCCAGCAATACGATAGCGTCCTCGTCAAAATAGCTCTCTTTCAGCTTTAGGTAGTAATATTTGCGGTTGTCTGCCATTCGTTCCTCCTTATGGTCTGTTTTGGGCTTCTGTTACGCTTTAGAACGCCGTTTTGAGGGGTAAAGGATATAAATATCGCCTGCCCGTTGAGGGCGGTCAAAAAAGCCTTGATTTACGGGCTTCTTTCATAGCCTAAATGCGTAGAAAGGTGGTATCTTTTCCGCTGACGCTCCGATTCTTTCCGGCGGCGCACTTTTACGGCGCAGTCCGGGCAGTATTTCCCCCGGTTGGACTTGGGGAGAAAATACCCGCCGCACTTGGTACAGCGTTTCCTGTCTGCCCGGTGGAGTAGGGCGGCTTCCAGCTTCCCGTCCAGCGGCAGCACGGCGGCAATGAACCAGCGGCACAAGAGGGAATAGCTGATACTCTGCACACATACGCAAGGCTCGCCGTTATCCAGTAAAATACAGTTGCCGTTATCGTAGTTGCAGCACTCATGTACAAGCCGACAAGCCGCCCGGTGCTGCAAATAATCCATGTATGGGTGTTTACCGTTCATTATCCCGCCCCTTTCCGCGCTCCGGCTCACGCCTTAAAATCTGCTCAATGTTGCCCTTAACGGTCTGCAATTCTTTTGTTTTCTCCCGCTTTTCCCGGTACTCGTTGTAAAGCGTGTTTTTCTCCCTCATAAGCTGCTCAATCTCCGCTTGTAAGGTCTTGGAAGCTGGAAGTTTGGCAATGCCGTTTGCCTTAAAATACCGGGTGGCAGCTTCGGCTATCATAAAATCGCTTTCGTGCTGCTCCCGGTAGTTTTTGCGGGCTTTCTCTGTTTTCTGTGCTTTCAGCCCGTCACGGGCGGGCTTGGTCTTGATGTAGGCTAATAACTGTTTCTGCAAGTCTTTTTTCTCCCGTAAAGTGCTTTCTACGGCTTTCAGTCCGGCGTGGACGTTGTTTAGCTCCGCGCTGGCGGCGGCAAGGGTGGCTTCCAGTTCCTCCGGGGAAGAAAAGCCGGATTCCTCATAAATGCTCATGGTCGCTGCCATCTGCTTTAGGTTGTGGACAGCCGCCCAGCGGTCATATCCTATGCCTTTGCCCTCGGCTCGTTTCGCTTCCCGGTCTACCATGCGCTGTACGCTGTCCTGCTTCGGTGCGTTTATGACGGCTTTATTGCGTTGTAAACGCTCCCTTATGCTGTGGGGGTATTCCTGTTTGGGTATGGGCTTTTCGGCTGCTCTTGCGGCGTTCTGTGCGTTTATGGTGAGTGCTTCCAGTACGGCGGCACGGTCAAAATCATCACCCAACTTCCGGGCGGTGATTGGCTTCGTCCTGTCCGGCGTGAGGTACGACAATCTTCCCCGGCTCTCCTTGACGGTCACGCCCTGTTGTAGCAGCTTCCCGGAGAAGTCCTCAAAAGAGAGGGCAGAGGACAGGGCGGCGCGGATCGTGCGCCGTAACTTCTCCTTGTCGGTTTCAAATTTCGTAAGTTTCGGCGGCTCTCCTGTGGCGGCAAGGGAAGCGTTCTCTTTATCCAGTGCGGCTTGTCCTTTCCGTTTCGCCCAATACTCACGCTCGGTAACACGGTTCTTGCTCCCGTTCAGCAAATCAATCTGATAGAGGTTTTCCCGGTGGCACATCTCCATGACTTCCGCTTTGAAATATTCCATAGCTGCGTCCGTGCAGCGGTGCTTGCAGCCCTCCCTTGTGTCCGCTGGTCTTTCCATGTAGGGCAGTAGCGGCACTTCCGCAATCCGCAGGCTGTTTATGACGATATGCACATGAATGTTGCCGCTGTGGTTATGCCCGTCCGGGTGGGTGCATACAAGGGCTTGGTGTCCGGGGAAATGCTCTTTACAAAACTTTTCTCCCAACTCCTGCGCCCGGTCTACGGTCAAGCCATTGTCCTGTGCGTCACGGGGGTCAAAGCTGATGATATAGTGGTGGCTCTTTACGTCCTCCCGTCTTTGGTTCTTGCCGTATTTCAGATTGGAGCGCATACACGCTATGGCGAAATCCTCCCCGCCGCAATTAAGGGAAGAAATGCGGTAATCATCACGGGGGATAAGCCGCCCGTTTTCATCAAGGGCGGGCTTCATGGTAAACTCGTCATGCTCAAAGGTTAGGTACTGTTCGGCAGCCCCATAGTCGGCATTTTTAGAGCTGATATGTTTGAACGTTGCCAACGGTTTCACCTACTTTCTGCAAGACTTCAAACTTCAAGGCGGCAAGCTCCGCTATGGCGGCGCGTACCTCATTGGAGAGTGTGTTATAGGGTGCGCCGTACTCGTTCAGACAGCGGGCAATCTGATTCAAGTTGCCGCCGATTTTCCCGTACTCTGCTGTAAGTTTCCCAACGGCAGAGAGCAGTTCATCATTGACCGGGGAAACGGTAATGACCGGGCGTATGCGTGACTTAATTAGTGCCTGCCGGATATATTCGGACTGGCTCATTTGGCAGAGGGTGACACGCTCGGAAAACTCGGCGTATTCTTCCTCGGTCAAGCGTGTTTTGATTACCCGGCGGCGGTGGGGCGTGTTGTATCTTTTCATGGTCGTAGACCTCCTTTCTTTTATGCTTTGCCCTTTCACTAATAGGAGAAAAACAGGGGCATAAGCGGAAGTGTTTTTTGAAAAATCCGAAAAAATTTTTTGGGGGATTTTTCAAGCGGCACAAGCCGCAAAAGGCGGGCTTGGGGTGGCAACCCCAACAAGATTCCCGCAGGACAAAATGAGCCGATAGGCGAAATTTGGTACTGTGGTAGAATCTTGCTCTAAGAAAACGGCGTAAACTTCCCCTTCTACTCCTTACTACGCAGAGAAATGAAGATATGGCAAAGTTTTGGGAAACTTTTTGAGAAAACTTTTCGACAAAGCTGGAAAATCAGCACGTTTTTTGGCGCAAAAAAACAGGAAACCTTTTCTTGATTTCCTGTCATGGTATGTCGCTGTGGTGGGCGGCGGTTGTTCTGTTGTTATTCCCCGGAAGCAAACTTGTAGCCTATGCCTAAAACGGTCTTTATGTAGGTGGGCTTGCGGCTGTCCGGCTCTATCTTTTTCCGCAGGTTGTAAATCACGTTGGCAACACTTGAATGGCAAGTATCGCTTTCCATGTTCCAAACGGCTTCAAATATCTGTGTCCTTGTGAGGACAATGCCGGGATTGGAAGCAAGGAATACAAGGGCATTATATTCAAGACGTGTTAGATTGACTTCCTCCCCGTCTTGAAATACCCGGCGTTGGCTCTGCCTTATTTCCAATCCCGGAAAAGATAACACGGAAACGGGTGTAAGCTGCATGGGTTCAAGTCGCATATAATTAGATATTGCCGATATGATTTTGTCAATCGCTGTTTCCTCTTGTTCGTTAAGTGTCAGTAGTAGTAATTTTCCCATGTTCATTACCCCTTTTATCCGTTGAATTTAAACTATATTTTTCTGTCGTGTTTTTTGACAGTAAGCAACAAATATATATCATAGAGAGCGTAATGTCAATTTAATGTCATTAAGAGAATAGGTGGTCTGTCTAATTATTATCATTTTGTTCATTTGCGCCTACGCTGCGTTTGGCATTTTGGCAATTCAATATATTGTAAATTTATCTATATCAGCGGGCTAACCTCATTTTCACAAAATAAGCTAAGTTTGTGAAGTGCTCTTGTGCAGGCAACATATAAGAGGTTTTTATCATCTTCATCATGGTAGTTTTGGCTGTCTGCATCACAAATTAAGACAGCATCAAATTCTAATCCCTTTGACATATATACTGGTAAGATAAACACGCCTTGTAAATCTGATACGCTCCCATTTTTGATTAACTGAATATCAAGTTTGTGTTTAATTTTATTAAATAGATAGATTGAATTTTTTTCGGTTTTACAAATTAAGCATATCGACTGAAACCCTTTCTCCTGGCATAGATTTATTTCCTTAACAATTTCATCAATGAAGATTTCGGAATTATCAGCAATATATACTTTTGGGCTATCGCCATTCCGATTAAAACTTTTTATCTGTGAACTTTTTTCAATGAACTTTAAACTAAAATTTAAAATTTCATTCGTACAACGGAAACTTTTATCCAACATAATAAGAGAAGATTTTTTCTTGTTCAATATTTTTTGAATTTGTTCGTAGAAAGAAATATCTTCTTTTTTGGCAAGAGTCTGTTTCATATCTCCTAAAATAGTAAATTTGGCATTAGAAAATAGCAAATTAAATATTTCATATTGGAGAGGGTAGTAGTCCTGTGCTTCATCAATGACTACCTGCTTAATATTTTTATATTTATTTGTTCCGTATATTTTTAAATACAAATAAGCGATTGCTATTGCGTCATCATAATACAATCTGTCTGCTTCCAAATTTTCCCTAGTATATTCCCATATACTTTTTATGCCTTGTGACAGATTGCTATTTTGCAGCAGGCTATAAAAATAGGCTTCATTGCTAAATAATATTTTATATAATTCAACAATGTCAATTTTTATAAATTTCTGTATTTCCTGCTTGATTAGATTTTTTTCTTCTTTATGCCCCCGCCCTTTTCCTGTTCCAAATATTTGTTCTAAAATATAATCTTCTAATTGTTCTAATTTTATGCCTAATGGTGTTTCTGTTCTTCCTAATATTTTATCTTTTAGAATTTGCCTGCTTACAACGCATTTTCCCTCATAATAAACATCTTCAAATTCTATCCACTGGCGGGGTATATCAATGAGAAATTGGTCTAAAATTTCCCTAAAAAAACTTGACGTTTTAAATTCTATACTATTTCTTGAAATTTCCTTGTATTTTGAATTGACAATCAGGTTTTCTAAAAAATCATTTCTTGACTGAATTTTCCTGCCAATTAATAACGCACTAAGTATATCTTCAAACACGGAAGAAATAACATTATCTTCTCCCAATTCGGGCAATACATTTGAAATATATTGCTCGAATATAGAATTTGGGGAAATAATCATAATGTTATTTGCGGACAGCTTTGTTTGTAAACCTTGATACATAAGATAAGCAGCCCGGTGGAGAGCAATAGAGGTTTTTCCACTTCCCGCTACACCCTGTACCATTAGCAGGTCATTTTCCATATCTCTAATAACCACGTCCTGTTCATGCTGAATTGTTTCAACAATCGCTTTCATTTTAGCAGTAGTGTTTTGTGACAGTAATTGCCTTAAAAATTCATCAACAATCTGAACATCTGAATCAAAGAAATATTCCAGTTTTCCGTTTTTTATTTCATATTGGCGTTTCAAATTGAGTTCGCCTGTTACTCGTCCACATGGAGCGTCATAAAACGCTTCGCCGGTCATAAAACGATAGAAAATACTGGCAATCGGCGATCTCCAATCATAAACATACATCTCTTGATAGCTGTTTTTTCGTAGAGAAGAACGTCCAATGTATATTTTTTCAAATTCGTCCTCATCATCAAATTTAAAATCAATTCGGGCAAAATAGGGCGATTTAATCATCTTTTCTAACAGAAGTATTTTATGTTCTTCTTCTTCGTAATCTATAATTTTGTCTGTTACAGGATTGATATATTGGCTTAATTCAACAAGTGCCTCGAAACCGTCCGATGTATACAGTGATGTAATACCGTGTTCTGTATTTTCACGCACATCTTTTTTGGCTTCGATAATTTCTGATTTCTTTTTGTCTGCCGCTTCTTTTGCCTGCTTTAATTGTTCCTCGGCTAAAGAGATTGTTTGTGCTAATCTTTTTTCTTCAAACGCTTTTTCTGTCTGATTATTCCCCATAATGATTATGACCTCCTTGAAAAATGAAAGAAAATTTTACTGAAACATTGCTAGGCTAGTTTAGCATGTGTCAGCTTATATAAACAGTCTTGTATTTATAAAATTTGTATGGTATTATTACAGTGGGAAGAAGTATGTTAGATATTTGATTTCTGCAAGCATATCAATTCTAATACGGACGTGTAATTAAAACAATAAAAAAATTGGGACAAAGCAGTTATACCACTATGTCCCAATTTGCTATTACTCCATATCTTCAGCAGACAGAAACACAAGCCCGACAAATTCTTCCTCAATCAGTTTCTTCAACTTTTCCACTGTGCTCTATGCAGGCTCCCGTATCTCCATTCCAACCTATAATCTCTTTCTGTAAAAGCAAATCTTGTTCTGTGAAAAAATGAGTTGGATTCCGTAGTAGTCGGCATTGTGCGTAATGTGTATAACTGACTGTATCATGGAATTGTGGGTAACTCTGTTTGCAGGACGTGGGAAAGCTGCACTTTAGCTTTTCCATGTGCTGTGAATAGAGTTATCCATGATTCCATAGCCTGTTATGCACATTTCCACAATGTTTGTCTTTTGGTCGTTGGTTCGGAAAAGAAAAGCCCTGTATGTTATTATATACAGAGCCATTCTAATCTTTTTTTATCCACTACATAGAGCGTTTCCTTTCTGCAAAATTCATTTTACAGAGTGATACCCGCCTTTTTTGCAAAGTAGTCTTTTCTCCCGGTAAGCTCTGACTGTTTTTCCTTTGGAAGATTGTTGAATAAATCATCATAAAGAACATCAGCTAACTGCATTTCTCTCGCAAGCAAAAATACATTTAGACTAAGCCATTCCTCCCAAAGCCCCTCAAATAAGCTGTTACTGTCTGTATAGGTGTCAAGCTCCTCAAAGCCATGTGACGCTGTATAGCATTGCAGTTTAACAAAGCCATACCTACCAACATCAACCAACAAAATATCTTCGTCCTCTATTTCGTACAGTTCCTCAAACACATCAATCACTTTGCGACACTTTTCCCGTTCTTCCTCTGTGATATATACTGTTTTTTCCATGCTCAATTACCTCTATCCTTTCAAATTGTGGAATACTGTTTTCAGTTTTCTTCTACTTCTGAACCACATATTTGAAATGCCATATATGCCATTTTATACGGAATAGAGGTTGGCTGTCTGCATTTATCAGTGTGTTACTTTATGGCACATGAGCATTGTCCCAGGCGGGTTCGTAGTCCCGGAAAGCTTTGACGTCTTTATGGAATTTCAATAATCGAAAACAGCCGAAGATACCAAGGATAATACCGGCAGCAAGCAGCAGATAACGAGGCATCAGATCAAGCTCTGTAGCGGTAATGCAGGAAATAAGAATGGTTCCCAGGGCAATGAAGAAGATGCCCTGTGCCAGGTATTTCCGGTCCGGTTCTGCTACTTCAAAGGTACGTTTTTTACTGGATAGGTTGGATAAGATACTCATGGAGACTCCTTTCTGAAGGGTTTCTTAAAGTTAGATAAGTCGTTATTAGGTTAGTACGCAGTGCATCTTGAAAATCGAAGATTTTCAAGATGTACGTGCTTCGCACTATCATCCCATAAAATGATAACCGGTGTTTTGCAAGCAAAACCGGTTATTATTTTACGGGATGGCACCGCTCATTATAGCATATTTCAGAAAGAAGGTAAATCATCAGCCAATGTGGATGCCGGGAAGCTCTAAGAGGAAGAAGACTAGCGGAATCGTAAAGACGGAGCAAAGTGTCATGACAAGGCAGGTCTTTGAAGCAAATTCCGCATCGGAATGGTAGTTTTCTGCCATCATCGGAATGGCGGACATGGCAGGCATACATGCCATCAGGGTAAGAATGGTTGTTAAAAGAAAAGAAGGCGTCAGACTTTCCTGAGCGTCTTCTTTTCTTTTGGGATTATGACGAGTTATCTCCGAAACAGCTCCGGCTGTTTTTCTTTCATTTCTTTTTTATTCTGGTACATCCGCTCATCTGCTTCCTGATAAAGCATACGAATGTCTACCTCTTTGCCAAATTCACTTCGACAGACATACCCGATTGCAGTGCTGAGACGCAGTGTCGGATCTTTTTTGTTTTGCTCATCCATCAGCTTATAAAAATGCAGAAAAGCTGCATTCCGTCTGGCTTCATGCATGGCAGGAAGGATAACCGTGAATTCGTCTCCACCCATGCGGGCACAGGAGAGGGCGTTTGGGAAGGCTTCCCTTAAGACACTGGCAAAGCAGCGCAGCAGTTCGTCACCTTTTTCGTGACCATAGGTATCATTGTAATATTTCAACAGATTTAAGTCCATGCTGACAAGGATAAAATCGTTCCGTTGTTCTGTTAATTTTTCTATAATTTCATCGCATTTTCTGCGGTTCTGTAAACCGGTCAGCTTATCGCTGAATGCCATATCCTCAAGGAGCTGCTGTTGTGCCTGTTGGTAAAGACCGCGGCTGATTTTGGAGGTATAGTCGAGCAGCAGGGCTACGATGATGATTAAGGCACTATAGCAGACAGAACTGCTGTAGTGATTATCATAAAAATGAATGATGTATTTTTCTACATTATAGCGGATTAGTTCCACCATAATTACCAGAAGAATTGCAATTACACCAAGCTGCAGGGCACGGTCATATTTCCGGTGACTGCGGATATCATCAATAGTAAGGAGCAAAATGAATATAAGCTCTAAGAACATCAGAAGCTGTGCAGATTTCAGATGTACCGGAAGATGTATGGCATTGGTAAGCTGGGTGACAACAGCAAACAGGAAAAATGCAGCTTGTGCGGTGAGCAGACACTGATAGATGACCGTAATATATTTCGGACGGACCTTCTGATGCGCTTCCGGATAGAAGTAGCACAGAAGCGGCAGTGGCATGGCATAGAGAGAAATATATTCCAGATATGCCTTAATCCGTAAATCGGAAGCAAAATAAATAATCAGGTTATTGTTGCAAAGAGTCCAGCATCCAATCAGAAAGGAAAAGAGCGAAATGCAGAACAATCGTAAAAATACCAGATTGCGGAAACTTAAAACAGAGGTTACAGAGGCAGCAATCAGTCCGAATACGATTAGAAATAGTGCTGTTGCAAGAAGAAAACGGTTGTTGGAAATAGATTCCTGAAGCAATGTTTCTCCGTTTCCGAGCTCCGGTGTATCAATTCCGTTAAAGGCATCATTTTCGGCAACAGATAAAATCAATTTAAAAGATTTCCCGTTATAACTGGAAGGCAGGGAGATGTACTGGGTACCGTAGCCTGCTAAATTCCCATGGAAAAATTCATTGCCACCATAAGTGTAGACCGGGTGCCCGTTGAGATAAGCGTCCACCTTTGCATGAACGGAATTGAATTTGATAATCGGATTCCGTCCGGAAAAAGCTTCGTTTAATTTACGGGATAATACGATGATATCGCCCTTCTGCGTCAGTGGAAAAGTGAAGTCACTTAAGGTAACGTTTGCGTAATGGGTATCGTTAATATCTACATCCCAGTGATCATCTAAGGTAATGCAGGAATTAGTGGTATAGGATTTGGATGCACCGGAAAAATAGAAAAGCGGAATTGCCATTGCAAGCAATAACAGAATGGCAGAAATGGGAATACATATATTTTTAAACGAAAACTTATGCATATCTTTAACCTCCTGAAAGTGATAAAAAAGTCACATGTTAACCAATTATAACATAGCTTGTCACATATTGGCTATGAGAAAAGCTTTGGCTTTCTGAAAAATGAGGTTCTTTCTTGTGCTTTTATTCATAATAAGGTATACTTTAGGGAAGTAATTTGTTGAATTAAATTTGTTTGTATGGAGGATTAATTATGGACATGAACATTGTATGCCTTGATCTGGAAGGAGTATTGGTACCGGAGATCTGGATTGCATTTGCAGAAGCAAGCGGAATCCCTGAATTAAAGAGAACTACAAGAGACGAACCGGATTACAATAAATTGATGAAATGGAGACTTGGCATCTTAAAAGAACATGGACTTGGATTAAAAGAGATTCAGGAAACCATCGCAAAAATTGACCCGATGCCGGGAGCAAAAGAGTTCTTAGATGAACTTCGTTCCATGACACAGGTTATCATCATCAGTGATACCTTTACCCAGTTTGCAGGACCTCTGATGAAGAAATTAGGCTGGCCTACCATTTTCTGTAATTCTCTGGAGGTGGCAGAGGACGGTGAGATTACCGGATTTAAGATGAGAATTGAAAATTCCAAGCTGACTACAGTAAAAGCATTACAGTCCATTGGTTATGAGACGATTGCCAGCGGAGACAGCCACAATGACCTTGGAATGATTGAGGCAAGTAAAGCAGGATTCTTATTCCGCAGCACCGAGCAGATTAAGAAAGACCATCCGGAACTGCCTGCATTTGAGACTTATGATGAGTTAATGGAAGCAATCAAGAAGGCTCTTTAATTATGGCAGAGGAAAACCAGACAACCCACAAACGCAGGGTGCGTTACAGTGGAAAATATCCGAAGAAATTTGAAGAAAAATATAAAGAACTTCAGCCGGAAAAATATAAAGATACGATTGAGCATGTAATAAAAAAAGGAAACACACCTGCCGGAATGCATATTTCCATAATGGTAAATGAAATTCTGGATTTCTTAAAAATCCAGCCGGGAGAAACAGGCTTTGATGCGACCTTGGGATATGGCGGTCATACGAAAGCCATGCTGCAGTGCTTAAACGGGCAGGGACACATCTATGCAACGGATGTAGACCCGGAGGAATCAGCCAGGACAAGAAAGCGGTTAGAAGAGGCCGGTTTTGGAGAAGATATTCTGACAATACGATTACAGAATTTCTGTACGATAGATGAAATTGCAAAAGAAGCCGGCGGATTTGATTTTATTCTTGCGGATCTGGGTGTATCTTCCATGCAGATTGATAATCCGAAGCGTGGATTTTCTTTTAAAGTGGATGGACCACTGGATTTACGGCTGAACCAGGAAGCCGGAATCAGTGCAGCAGAACGCCTGGCTGCCATTGCAAAGGATGAACTGGCGGGAATGCTTTATGAAAATTCAGATGAGCCATACTGTGAAGAACTGGCAAAAGCGATTACCGATGAGATTCGAAAAGGCAGCCGGATTGATACCACCACAAAGCTAAGGAATATCATTGAAAAGACGCTTGATTTTCTACCGGAAAAAGAGAAGAAGGATACGATAAAAAAGACCTGCCAGCGAACCTTCCAGGCACTTCGTATTGATGTGAACCTTGAATTTGAAGTGCTGTATGAATTCATGGAGAAACTGCCGGATGCATTGAAACCGGGCGGAAGAGCCGCAATTTTAACTTTCCATTCCGGCGAAGACAAGTTAGTAAAGAAAGCATTAAAAGAAGGCTATCGGGCAGGCATTTATGCCGATTATGCCAAAGATGTAATCCGCCCATCTGCACAGGAGTGTGCGCAGAACGGACGGGCACGTTCTACTAAGATGCGCTGGGCAATTAAGGCAGAGTAGGTTATTTTGAAAATACAATGAGATGGAGACGAAAACAGTGAAAATGAAAAGAAAACAGATTGGTATGCTGGTATTTATTGCGATTATTGTGATACTTATGGTCGTAACAAGCCAGACACCAGGAACAATTGCTGATGCTGACAGCTATCAGTGTAAAGTCTATGCAACGATTTTATCTTTGCTTCCGCCGGTTATTGCAATCGGACTGGCATTGATTACCAAAGAGGTTTATACCTCACTTCTGGCAGGAATTATTGTAGGTGGTTTACTGTATTCCAATTTTAACCTTGAATTAATGTTAAATACCATTTTATTCCAGGAAGAAGGTGGTATGATATACAAACTGTCAGATGCAGGAAATGTGGGAATTTTAGTATTCCTTGTCATGCTTGGCATTTTGGTATCCCTTCTTAACCGGGCAGGTGGTTCTGCCGCATTTGGAAAGTGGGCATCCCGGCATATTAAAACCAGAATCGGAGCGCAGATTTCCGTTATGATTCTAGGCGTATTGATTTTCGTGGATGATTATTTTAACTGTCTGACCGTAGGAAGCGTAATGCGTCCGGTCACAGACCGGCACAAGGTGTCCCGTGCAAAATTATCTTATATTATTGATGCAACGGCAGCACCGGTATGTATTATCGCACCAATCAGCTCCTGGGCAGCAGCAGTTACTTCTTCTGTTCCGGCAGATTCCGGAATCAATGGATTTGCAGTATTTATCCAGACAATTCCATATAACTTATATGCATTGCTGACATTGGTAATGTTAATTGGAATTACTCTTTTGCGCGTGGATTTCGGACCGATGAAAACCCATGAAATGAATGCAATCAAAGGTGATTTGTTTACCACACCGGGAAGACCGTATGAAGATAATGAAGAGGAAGTTGTAAAAGAAAACTCGCACGTACTGGATTTGATTCTTCCGGTAGCTGTTTTGATTGTAAGCTGTATCGTAGCCATGATTTATACCGGTGGCTTCTTCAGCGGAACTTCCTTTGTAGAGGCGTTCTCCGGCTGTGATGCTTCCGTCGGACTGGTTCTTGGCGGTGCAGTAACACTGGTATTTACTTTTATCTATTACATGATGCGTGATGTTTTATCCTTTAAGGAATTTACCGAATGTATTCCGGAAGGATTTAAGGCAATGATTGCTCCGATTCTGATTCTGACTATGGCATGGACCTTATCCGGAATGACCAATCTCTTAGGAGCAAAAGTATTCGTGGCTGATTTGGTAGCAAATTCAGCAAATGCAATGCAGGGCTTCCTGCCAATGATTATTTTCCTGGTAGCTGCATTCTTAGCATTTGCAACCGGAACCTCCTGGGGAACCTTCAGTATTCTGATTCCGATTGTCCTTGGTGTATTCCCAAGCGGACAGATGATGGTAATCTCCATTGCGTCCTGCCTGGCAGGAGCTGTTTGTGGAGACCATTGCTCACCGATTTCAGATACCACAATTATGGCATCTGCCGGTGGTCACTGTGAGCATGTCAACCATGTAGCAACCCAGCTTCCGTATGCGTTGACGGTTGCAGCAGTCTGCTTACTGGGCTATTTCCTGATTGGTATCCTGCAGGCAGTTGGACTGGCAGGAATTTCATGGCTGGCACTTCCGGTTTGTATCGTGGTATTAATCGGCGTATTATTCGTAATTCGTTCCAGAACAGGACGGGAAGAAATTTAAAAGATAAAAAGAAAATGCGGGATACGGAATTGGTGTCCCGCATTTTTGTACAATAGAATCTATAATAAAAATAATTTGAAAATTTGAAACAAAAGAAACATAAAATAACAGAAAAGAGGAAAGAAAATGTTTTGCACAAAATGTGGAAATGAATTACCGGTAAATGCAAAATTCTGTACCAAATGCGGAACGAAAGTAGAAGCTTTTCAGCCGGGAGCAATCCAGACAAATCCGACACCGCAGCCACAACAAAAAAAGACAGAGCAAGTAAAAAAAACAAAAAACAGTGAAAAAATATCAAATAAAAATAAGAATGAAACTGAGAAGAAATCCGGCTCTGGTGCCATGGTATATTTATTAATCGGTGCAGCAGTTCTTATTATTATTCTGATTGCAATTATTGTATTGTTATTTATCAAGGGCAATCAGCCGGCAAAGCAGGATGGTATTACCGATAAGCCGGTGGTTACAACGGAGCAGACCACAGAGACGGAAACGTCTACCGAGCAGACAGATAGGAAAGATGTAACCGGACAGCAGGAAGCATCTGAGAAAACTTCCGAAGTAATAAATAAAGAAGATACAACCGGAAATGAGGACATGGGAACAGACGGAGCAGTTGGAGAAGAGGAAGCAGAGTATATTCTTCCGGAGAGTGCCAGCCGATTATTAACGGAAGCTGATTTGGAGAATCTGACCCAGGAGGACCTCCGGATTGCCAGAAATGAAATCTATGCAAGACATGGAAGAAAATTCTTAGATGAAGGACTGCAGGAATATTTCAATGGAAAATCCTGGTACAACGGAACCATTGAACCGGACGATTTCAAAGAAGATATGTTATCGGAGATAGAGAGAACCAATGAGGATACCATCGTAAATTATGAGACAAAGATGGGCTATCGTTAGAAATAACATTCAATGAAACAGGAAAAGGGGTAGAACAGATATGCCATGTACAACTATTTTAGTAGGGAAAAAAGCTTCTTATAATGGAGCAACCATAATTGCACGAAATGATGATTCCGGTGCCGGACATTTTACACCTAAGAAATATGTGGTGATTCATCCGGAAGAACAGCCGACAATCTATCAGTCTGTATTATCTCATGTGAAAATAGAATTGCCGGAGCATCCGATGCGATATACGGCAATGCCGAATGCGGTAGACGGGGAAGGTGTCTGGGCTGCCTGCGGTGTCAATGAGGCGAAGGTTGCCATGACTGCAACAGAGACTATAACTTCCAATCCCCGCGTCTTAGGAGCAGATCCTCTGGTGACCTACCATCCGGCAGAAAATGGCAGGGAAGAGATTATCGGCGGCATTGGAGAAGAGGATATTGTATACATTGTGCTTCCGTACATTCACAGTGCAAGAGAAGGTGTCATTCGTCTGGGCAGTTTGTTGGAGCAGTATGGAACCTATGAGATGAATGGAATTGCATTTCAGGATAAGGATGAAATCTGGTGGCTTGAGACCATTGGCGGACATCACTGGATGGCAGGAAGAGTGCCGGATGATGTCTATGTGGTAATGCCAAACCAGCTGGGACTTGATACCTTTGATTTAGAGGATGCCCTTACCACGCAGAAGGACTATATGTGCTCAAAGGATTTGCGGGAATTTATTGAAGAAAATCATCTGAATCTTTCTTTGGATGGCAGCTTAAATCCAAGAGAGGCATTTGGTTCCCATGATGATTCTGATCATGTATACAATACACCAAGAGCCTGGTATATGGAGCGTTATCTCAACCCACATACCTATAAATGGGATGGGGAGCAGGCTGATTATACGCCGGCATCCGATGATATTCCATGGTGCTTGAAACCGGAGAAAAAGGTAACGATTGAAGATGTAAAATATGTATTATCCGCACATTTTCAGGGAACACCGTATGACCCGTATGGTTCTTATGGGGAAAAATCCATGAAAGGCGCATTCCGTTCCATTGGAGTCAACCGGAATGATTTCCTTTCTGTGATTGAAATGCGGCCGGAGCAGGCGGACATTACCGAAAATACAGGAAGCATCATACAGTGGGTAGCATTTGCATCCAATGTATTTAATGTGCTGGTTCCGTTTTACGGGGAAGTGGAGACAACGCCGGAATATTTATCCAATACCACCGGAGAAGTTTCTACAGAGAATTTCTACTGGGCAAGCCGTATGATTGCGGCTATGGCAGATGCCTCTTATCACAAATCCCTTTTTCACATCGAACGCTACCAGATGCATGTGATGGCAAAAGGGCGGGAACTGCTGCATACCTATGATGCACTTCTGGCAGAAGAAACGGACGCAGCAGACAGACAGAAACTGATGCAGAAGGCAAATAATGCGATAGCAGAAATGCTTAAGAAAGAAACACAGGATACTTTGGATAAGGTACTGTTTGAATTAAGCAGCCAGATGAAAAATGCATATTCACGTTCAGATGCATGACAGAGAAGGACACAATAGAGAAAAGGAGCGTAAGTGGAATGCAGACAGATTTTCATTTATTATATCCACCGGATTATGACCGGAACAAAGCCGTTCCCATGAAGGATTATAAATTTATCCAGGCATTAAAAATTGATGCTATGGTAATACTGATTAAGGAAAGCTACCGGGGAGTGGCAGACCTTTCACTGGAAAATTTCTTTTCTACAGATGAGCGGGTATTAGAGTATCGTCTGGGCGTAGTAGAAGATCTGGTGGAAAATCCGTCACTTTACGAGGCATTTTGCAAGGCGGTATCCATTATTTATAATATCAATGATATGCGAAGGGTATTAAACAGTGATTTTACGACAGATTCAGCCCTACGTTCGGTGCGATATCTTGAAATGTATCAGGAAATTGTAAATCTGTTTGCGGATGCATTGGAAAAAGCAGAGATTCATTCGGAAGGTATGCAGAATTTCAAAAAAGAAATTCACTCAATCGTAGCAAGCAGTGAGTACCAGAGCCTGAATGAGGAACTTCCGAAAATGGAACTGAACTTCGGGTATATCAAAAGCGTAACCGTAGGTATTAATCTTGATGGCAATTTAAGACCGAAAGAAGCCGGACTGATTTCTGTCAATGAGGAGCAGTTCCATCCGGGAACTATCATGGACCGGCTTTTGAAAAAAGGGAAAAATGATAAATGGCATCTGATGTCGGCACTCTATCCGCTGAGCCGGGTGCTGCACAATGATGAACAGGATGCTATAGACTATTCCATGAATGCAGCTTTGCAGACTATTTTTGCAAAGTCGCTGAGGGAGTTTGAACCGCTGGTGCAGAATTATTATCACATTAATACCAATATGTTTATTGCTTTATTGGATGATATCCGTTTTCTGACTGCCGGAGTAAAATTTATCTTATCCATGAAAGAAAAGGGATTTGCCATGTGCAGACCGAAGATTGCATCCATGCAGGAGAAACGCTGTGAGTTAAAGCATGTATACAATCCTATGCTGGCAGTGAATTCTGTAGAGGAAACGATTGTGTCTAACTCCTTTGAGCTGGATGAAAAAGGAAGATTCTATCTGATAACCGGCCCAAATCACGGAGGGAAATCTATTTTTGCCTATTCCATCGGAATGGCGCAGGCGTTATTCCAACTGGGGCTGTTTGTTCCGGCAGAAGAGGCGGTAATGAGTCCGGTGTCTGGAATATTTACACATTTTCCATCCTCTGATGAGAATAATTATGGAATGGGCAGACTGGAAAGTGAGTGTGCAAGACTGAGTGAAATCATGAAACTGCTGTCAGATACGGATATGCTGTTGATGGATGAATCTTTTTCCAGTACCAGTGGACTTGAGGCAGGCTACATAGCATCAGAGGTGCTGACCGGAATCGGAATTATCGGCTGCTGTGGCCTTTATGTGACCCATATTCATGATTTGACACAACAGCTGGATACCTATAATGAGCATCCGGAGAATAAAGGCAAAATCGATAATCTGGTGGCAATGATGGAAAGTAAAGAAGAGGGTACCCGGAGTTACCGGGTCATCCGGACGACACCGGATGGCTTAAGTTATGCAAGAGATATTGCCAAACGTTATGGTCTGGATTTGGAAGATATTTTAAAAAGATAAAAGAGAAAATCCGTATCTTACTCCTGTTATATACGTATACTATTTGTTGGAAGATTGCAACTAAGATAGCAATTGACTAACAGGGCAGGTGAAAACTACAATAGGAGAAAAGGAGGAATTTCTATGCAGGCATTGTCAAAAGCAACACCAGGTGAAACCTATACCATTCAGTGGATGTTTGGTCAGCCGGAAGTGCTTGATTTCTTGCATAGCCACTCTGTAGATGAGGGGGAACGCATACAGCTCATCCAGAAAATGCGTGACTGTGTAATTATTGGGGCAAAAGACAGCAGATTTGCAATGGGAAATGAAATTGCAGACCGAATACAGGTGTAGGAAAATCGTATAAACGCGGGAAAATATTTTGTGGGTTATCCGCATAAAAAAAGGGAAGCAGTTCCGATGGAACGGCTTCCTTTTTTCTATCAAAGGTCCATAAGAATCTATTATGCTTCTTTCCAGTAATCCGGAGTTACATCCCTGCCTAAATCTTCTAACAATTTCCGGTCACTTCTTATGGTAGCACAGGCAACGGTAGTCAGCATATTTCCGGTAATGGTTGCAGATGCACCAGCCTGAAAAGCAGTTTCACCATCGTTGGTAAGCAGTGCACGGCCGGCAGCCAGACGGATATTTGCATCCGGATTGATATAACGGAAGAATGCGATGGTACGCAGAATATCATCTTCACTTAACTGCGGCAGATTTTCTAATGGAGTTCCCGGGATTGGCATTAAAGCATTGATTGGAATAGAATCAATTCCCAGTTCAGCTAAACTTACTGCCATATCCAGACGGTCTTCCCAGGTTTCGCCCATTCCGATAATACCACCGGAGCAGGCGCACATGCCTTCCGCTTTTACTTTCTTTAAAGTTTCAATTTTCATATCGTAGGTATGGGTGGTGCAGATATTTGGAAAATTCCGGCGTGATGTTTCTATATTATGATGATAGCTGGTAACGCCTGCCTCATGAAGGCGGTGCAGTTGTTCTTCGTCTAAAAATCCCATGGAAGCACATAAATCGATTTTGCATTCCCGATGCATGGATTCAAAGGCGTGAATGGCTTTTTCAAACTCCGGACCGGTCAGTGCTTTTCCCGCAGTTACGATAGAAAATCGGTCAACTCCTTCGCTTTCGTTCATTTTGCAGGCTTTGATAATATCTTCTTCTGGCAGGAAGTCATATACTTCACAGTTGGTATGGTTATGTGCAGACTGGGCACAATATTTACAGTCTTCCGGACAGCGTCCGCTTCGTCCGTTTATGATAGAACATAAATCTACTTTATCTCCGATTCTTGCAGCACGGATTTTGTCAGCTCCTTCGCATAATTCCTTTAAATCGCAGGTAAGAAAAAAGGATAAATCATCCTCTCGCGTAATGCGTCGTCCGTCAATAATTTCCTGTGCCAGTGTCAGTGCATCCATGGTTTGTCTCCTTTGTATCTGTGTGAATTTTACAGTTCTTTATGATAAACAAAAATTAACTGAATGTCAACCTGAAATAAGATGTGAGTTAACAATACGAGAAACAGGAGAAACTACAATGGATGATAGATGGCATGAAGAAAATTGCAGGAAGAAAGCTGCCAGGATATGATTGTAGAAATAGTGGAAATTGGTATAATGAAAAGTAATGAGATAAGAAAAGGGGGATTCAATTTGAAAGCAACTGTATTAGTAGATAATATAGGAACGGAAATTGCAACTGGAGAATGGGGGTTGAGCATTTATATCGAACAGGCAGGAAAAAATATACTGCTTGATACGGGTGCATCAAACCGTTTTCTGGTAAATGCAAAAGCATTGGAAAAGGATATCGGGGCAGTGGATTATGGGGTATTGTCCCATGCCCATTATGACCATGCAAATGGGATGCAGGCATTTTTTGAAGAAAATGAGAATGCGAAATTTTATCTTCAAAAGGGAACCGGTGAAAACTGTTATTTTAAGAAGTGGTTTATTCATAAATATATTGGAATTCCAAAACATATCTTAACCAGACAGAAGGATAGAATTGAATATGTGACCGGAAAGTACAAACTTTATGAAAATGTATATCTGATTCCCCATACGACAAAAGGTCTTGAGACAATCGGAGCCGCCAATAAAATGTATATCAGAGACGGCAGACGTTGGCGACCGGACGATTTCGCCCATGAACAAAGTCTTGTAATAGAGGAAGAGGATGGTCTTATTATTTTTAACAGCTGTTCGCATGGTGGCGCAGACAATATTATAAATGAGGTCAGCAAACTGTTTGAAAAGCCGGCAAAAATGATGATTGGTGGCTTCCACATTTTTCAAAAGGGGGAAACTGAAATTCGGCAGTTGGCAGAAAAAATAAAGGAAACCGGTGTAAAAAAGATTTATACCGGTCACTGTACGGGAGGAAGAGCTTTTCGGATTCTACAGCAGGAGTTAGGCGATATGGTGGAGCAGTTAAAAGTTGGTCTCGTAATAGAAGCATAGATATTTCAAAAGAAATAAAGGAAGTAATGGGAAAGGAATCAACAGATGAAAAAATACAAAATTACAGATATTATTGAGGATGAATTCGGCTGTGAAGGACGGCCGGAAGGGGAAGAACCGATGGTTACGATTCTTCTGGTGGATGATACCGGAAAACAGCGCAGCATCCGTATGGCAGATAAGCTGGCTTATGAAAAGAAACTGGATATCGGAGCGGAAATGAAGCTGCCGGAAGAAGAGATAATGACATTAAACGGAAAAGAATATAAAGTGAAAAAACTGCTTGGAAAGGGGAAAGGCGGCTATTCCTATCTTGTGACAGATGGGGAGAAGGAATATGTCCTGAAACAGATTCACCATGAACCATGCAGTTATTATCAGTTTGATAATAAGTTAGAGGCTGAAAAAAGGGATTATAAACGGCTAATGGAAATTGGAATTACCATGCCAAAGCTGCTTGACATCGATGAAACACAGGAACGCATTTTAAAGGAATACATTCCGGGAGACACTGTCTATCAGCAGGTGGAAAAGGACGCACTGCCGGAAATCTGCCTGCAACAGGTAAAAGAAATGTGCACAAAGTTATATGCTGCACATACAAATATTGATTATTTCCCTACAAATTTTATCCTGTGGCAGAATGTCCTCTATTATGTGGATTATGAGTGCAATGCCTATATGGAAGAATGGAATTTTGAAAACTGGGGAATCAAGTACTGGTCTAAGACAAAAGAATTCTTAGAATATGAACAGACCCATTAATAAGACTTAAGAGATTCTTAGAAATCTAAAATATTTATAAAAGGATTGCCGGGGATAAAATCTTTGTGATACAATAATCCAAAGCATAAAATACAATCCAGATAGCATTTTTCTATTATTCCGTTCTGGCAGTCTTAAGCGTTATGACATTTCTGTATCTATCTATGCTTTTTATACCATTTATTAAATAAAAAGCAGGAGAAGTTACAGGAAAAGGAGTATGTAGCAGCTTCCTGCAAATCAAAGGAGGAACTACATATGATAAAGAAAGTACCAGCAGCAAACCGCAATTATAAGGATACGATTTTTCGTATGCTTTTTTCAGACAGGGAGTCACTTCTGTCACTCTATAATGCGGTAAATAAACGGAATTATACCAATCCCGATGACTTGGAAATTGTAACATTGGAAAATGCTATTTATATGGGAATGAAGAATGATCTGGCATTTATTTTAGACATGAATCTTTATCTTTATGAGCATCAGTCTACAGTAAATCCTAATATTCCTCTTCGGGACTTGTTTTATATTGCAGCGGAATACCAGAAACTCATCGACCGGAAATCGTTATATTCATCTGCAATTCAAAAGATTCCGACTCCCGGCTTTTTTGTTTTTTATAATGGAATAGAGCCGTTAGAGGACTGTTGCATCAGCCGGTTGTCAGATGCTTTTTTACATACCGGAGCAGAACCGGCATTGGAATTGATTGTGACAACATTAAATATCAATGAAGGACATAATTGCGAATTAATGCAGCATTGCCGAAAATTAAAGGAGTATGCGCAGTATGTGGCGAAAGTCAGAAAGTATGCAGAGCAGCTTCCGTTGGAGGATGCTGTGGAACGAGCGGTTACAGAATGCATCCGGGAGAATATACTTGCTGATTTCCTGAAAAAGAATCGTGCGGAGGTAGTTGCGATGAGTATTTTCGAATATGATAAAGTGGAAGAAGAAAAGAAACTTCGCAAAGCGGAGTTTGAGGCAGGGGTAGAACAAGGTGAAAAACAGGCATCTGTTAAAGCTGCAACCCGGATGCTCCGGATGGGCAGCTTTTCTTTGGAGCAGATAGCAGAAATTTCAGGATTATCTGTGGATGAAATCAAAGGATTAGCAGAATAAATTTTTTTGAAAATTAATGATAATATTTCTCAAGAGGATAACCGAAACTTGGTTATCCTTATTTTTATGCTATAATTCCAATTAGACATGACTAACTCATGCAAAAAAGGAGAATATGGAACTATGAAAAAAGAAACAAAAAAAACAATTGTTGAGTTTAAAGATGTGGTTCGTACCTATGGAGAGGGAGAAGCACTGCAATATGCGGTCAATCATGTGAACTTTACCATTGAAGAAGGGGAATTCGTGGTAATTTTAGGACAGTCCGGTGCAGGAAAATCAACCGTGCTTAATATGTTGGGCGGAATGGATCAGCCAACAGAGGGAGAGGTTATTATTGATGGGGAAATAGTCTCTTCCATGAACGATAAACAGCTATCCGATTTCCGGGCAGATAAGATTGGATTCATCTTCCAGTTCTATAATCTGCTGCCAAGTCTTACCGCATATGAAAATGTGGCATTGACAAAAAGTATCGTAAAGGATGCGGAAGACCCGGGCAAAATGTTAGAAGCCGTAGGTCTTGCTGACCATAAGAATAAATTCCCGGCACAGCTTTCCGGTGGAGAGCAGCAGCGTGTTTCCATTGCAAGAGCGTTGTCCAAGAAACCAAGAATTATTCTTGGCGATGAACCGACCGGAGCATTGGATTCCGAGACCGGAGTGATTGTATTACAGTTGTTACAGAAACGAAGCAAAGAGAATCAGGATACTGTAATTTTGGTAACCCATAATGCAGATATTGCAAAATGTGCAGACAAAGTCATTCGCATGAAAAACGGAAAAATACGTGAAATTGTGGAAAATGAACATCCACTGGCTGTAGAGGAGGTGGAGTGGTAATGTTATTTCGCAAAATGCTGCGTGATTACAAGGCGAATTTTGGCGCATTCTTTTCCGTATTTCTGCTGGCTGCATTAGCGATGGCATTATTCTGTACCTTTGAGGGACATGTATTATCCCAGAAGGTTGCCAGAGAAAATTACCATAAAGAATGTAATCTTTCCGATGTCTGGATGTATGGAGAAGGCTTTTCCGATGATGAGCTTGATACCGTAAGAAATCTTGATTTTGTAAAAGATGCCCAGCTTCGTATGTCTGTGACCGGAAGTGCACCGGATTGTGATGGTGCGCAGGTGGATATTTATTTAGAACGTGAAAACCTTGTAGATACACCATATTATATTTCGGGAGAACCTTTTGACCCGACGGATACCGATGGAATCTGGCTTGCCAATGCATTTGCCAAGCTTAGAAATATTAAAGTAGGCGATGATTTTACCATTGAATACAATGGAATTACCTTTACCAGAGAAGTAAAAGGATTGGTAGAGAGTGCAGAATACGAATTCCGTGAAGCTGACGGAGATGCAGATATGTATCTTGAAAATATTGCAATTGTATACATGTCTTATGATGCATTCCCAATCCGTGATCATATCAACCACATGGTTGATACCGGAAAAATCACCTGGAAGGATGTTAAGAAAAATACCACTGCTTTAGATGAAAAAGTAGAGCAGTTAAAAGAGGCAGGACTTACAGAAGATGACATTACCCAGGAAATGTTAGGTCAGATGATAGATAAAATCAGCGATGAAAAGCTTGCCAAAATAATGCCATATACCCAGATGATTATTGTAACCACCGATGGCGGCGGGCTTGCTCATGAAGAGGCTTTGGCAGAAAGCATCGACCGTGATTATTCAGCCATTGTAGACAGAAAATCCATTCCGGGACTGGCAAGATTAGACAGTGAATTAGAGCAGCACCAGTCATTTTCTTACTTATTTGTCATTATATTTGTTGGAATTGCAATTTTAGTCATTGCGACATCCATGGGAAGAATGGTAGAGCAGCAGCGTACCCAGATAGGAACCATGAATGCGCTCGGTTTGAAACGGCGCAAAATCATGCTGCATTATATCAGCTTCAGTCTGGTTGTTTCGGTAGTTGGAGTCATTCTTGGACTGTTGGCAGGAACTTTGTGGGGAAGCCCGGCAGTCATTGACATGTTTGCAAACTGGTACATCGTACCGGGATTACATTCTGTATTCCATCCGATGTATTTAATCATTGCAGCAGGCATTGTGGCAGTATGTGTACTTGCTTCCTATATCAGCTGCAGGAAACTGCTTCGTATTAAACCGGCAGAGGCATTGCGGCCGGCAGCACCGAAGAAGGGAAAGAAATGCATTTTTGAGAGACTGCCATTCTGGAAAAAACTTTCCTTTACCAGCCAGTACAATCTCAGGGATATTTCCAGAGCCAAGTTAAGAAGCTTTATGTGTGTAATCGGAACGGCAGTCGGTATGCTGCTGATGATATATGCAGTCGGCTGTAATGAACTCTTAGGCAGTATGATAGAGATTAACTTTAACCGCGTAACCGTAGGTGAGTACCAGATTAAATTTTCAGAAGATGCCAAGACAGAAGATGTAGACGATATGACAGAGGAACTGGACGGCGAAGTGGTAATGGTAAATCAGGTAGAAGTGGCAAAGAAGAAAAATGCACCAGCCGATGAAAAGAAAAAAGAAACCATTACGGTTTTAGAAGGAAAGAATTTATATAATATTCTTGACTTAAATAATCAGATTAAAGAGCTGACACCGGGAACCATCGGCATCAGCCGTAAGCTGGCAGCCGACCTTGATGTAAAGGTAGGAGATACCGTATACTGGCATCTTTATACGAAAAATACCTGGTATGAAGCAAAGGTTGGAACCATTTACCGGAGCCTTGAGTCCCAGGGAATTGCATATCTTAGAGAAGATTATGAGAAAACAGGTGCGGAATATATACCAAGCTTTCTGATGACGGATGATAAAGCAGCAAAAGACAAGACCGACCTTGATTATGTAACCGGAGTAAACAGTAAGAGCGAAATGCAGGCAGCCTATGAAAGTAGTATGGAAATCATGAATATGATGGTAGGTATGATGGCGGTGTTTTCCATACTTATGATAGTTGTCGTATTATATAATTCCGGCGTACTTTCCTTTCATGAAAGAGTAAAAGAATTTGCAACCTTAAAGGTATTGGGACTGCGTTCCTCTAAGATAAGAAGAATTTTAAGCATGCAGAATCTGTGGCTTAGTATCATTGGAATTATTATCGGAGCACCTCTTGGAAATGTTTCGCTGAATGCCATGATTAATACCAATGGAGAGAACTTTGATTACAACCTGATGCTGGCACCGGTGGATTATGTGATAGCAGGAATTTTTGTTATGATTATTTCCATGCTGGTAAGCTTCATGTTCTCGAAACGAATCCGCAAGCTTGATATGGTTGAAATCTTAAAAGGCGTAGAATAACAGCAGATAATAAAACAAAACAGCAAGACCTTTTCTTTTCAGAACCCTTGTGGTATTCTGAGAGAAAAGGTCTTTTTATCAGTTTAAGAGGACAAATGAAAAATACAGGAGAGAGAAAAATGCCAGTTTTTGACTTTAGTAATGCACCGGGCGGGAAGAAAACAGAGTCCGCATGCACTTATACAACGTTTCAGTCCAACGAGAAGGAAAAGACTCCGGATGAGCCGATTCTCGTACTGGACAATAAGAGCCGTCATTGGAAACATCATTCCGGTGGTGTGTTTGCAAACCAGAGCCAGCAGACTGCTTTTGAATTTAAGGAAGAAAGCGAGACTTACAGCGCAGATATTTTAAAAGTAGATGCACGTTTCGTCAGCCTGATTAAATGGCTGGGAGAAAATCATATCAGTGTGCGCCTTTCCGGAGAAAACCGGGAAGAAGGGTATGCTGTATACAAGATTCGGGAGACAACCTTTGGTGCAGGAACCAAATTGTCGGCAGAGGATGGATTTTTACAGTTTATGATAGAGAGACTTCTTGCCAGCAGTGCACCGACAGAGGAAATGGACGAGGAAGAAGAGGATGAAAATGGAGATGATATGAAGCTGACCAGCTTACAAAGCATTTCCGATTTTATGACCTGTGCCGGCAGAACCATGCCGGATAATATCCGCCTCTGGGCGAGAAGAAACCTTGCAGTAGCACGCTCCCATGAGGTATCACCGGAGGAACGCCGTCATGCCCAGAGAGCATTGTCTATTATGATGAATATCCAGTGGAAGAGCAATTATTTTGAGGCAATTGATCCGGTAGAAGCAAGAAAGATTCTTGATGAAGAGTTATATGGCATGGAGAAAGTAAAACAGCGTATCATGGAAACCATCATTCAGATTAACAGAACCCATACCCTGCCGGCATATGGACTGCTTCTGGTGGGACCGGCAGGAACCGGAAAATCCCAGATAGCCTATGCGGTAGCAAGAATCTTAAAGCTGCCTTGGACAACATTGGATATGAGTTCCATCAATGACCCGGAGCAGCTGACCGGAAGCTCCCGTATCTATGCCAATGCAAAGCCTGGAATTATCATGGAAGCATTTTCCATGGCAGGAGAATCCAATCTGGTATTTATTATCAATGAGTTGGATAAAGCAGCATCCGGCAAGGGAAATGGAAACCCGGCAGATGTGTTGTTAACCTTGTTGGATAACCTTGGATTTACCGACAACTATATGGAATGTATGGTTCCGACCGTGGGAGTTTATCCGATTGCTACTGCTAACAATAAAGCCGATATCAGTGCACCGATTTTATCCCGTTTTGCAGTAATTGATATCCCGGATTATACCTCAGAAGAAAAGAAGATTATTTTCTCACGTTTTGCACTCCCGAAGGTATTAAAACGAATCGGCCTGCATCAGGGTGAATGTGTTGTAACAGAGGATGGACTGGATGCAATTGTAGAGCAGTTTAAGCATACGTCCGGTATCCGTGATTTAGAGCAGGCAGCAGAACATTTGGCAGCCAATGCCCTTTATCAGATTGAAGTAGACCGTGTACTGTCCGTAACCTTTGATGCTGGAAATGTGAAGAAGCTGTTTGCGTAAAAGAAAGGAAATCCAATGAAAAAATCTTTAAAAAGCAGGATTGAAAAAGAGTTTGAAGAGGGCAGATTAGATCAGATAGCAGATGATTTGCAGGAATACAGAAAAGAATGTCCGTATGACAGGGATTTATGGTTTTATGAGTGTATTGAGGCAATGAGTATAGGTGATTTGGAACTGGCACAGCAGATTATAGAAAAATGTCTGCGTAATTTCCCTACAAGTTATGAAGCATATTATTATCAGGCTTGTATATATCAGGAAAAGGGAGAAATATTAGATGCCTTGAAGAATTATCTGATAACAGATTTTCTTTGTGATTATTTTAAACTGGAAAAAAACGAAATATATAGGGATACAGAGGAACAGATTAAAATCTTGCAGCCGCAGTTTGAAGCAAGCGTACAGAACATATTGGAAGATGGAAAGAATTCGGAACAGGCGGGGAAAATGCTTTCTTTTATTGATCGTTCTACATGCTATTTTGGAAAATATGTGACTGCCCCACGAAATATTAAAGATAATATTATTGGAAAAGAATATTGGGTTGAAGATGATGAACAACGTTATATAGGAATATATAGGGCACCTATACAACTATATATTGGAGAAGAAAATTTAAGTTTAGTTCGGACACAGGCAGAATTCTTGAAATATAGTAAATGTGGAACATATACTAAAATTGCAGGAAGCACGGAAGAGTATTTACAACCGATTGCAAGTACTGAAAAAAATAATATTCATTTTGTTAAGGAAGATGGTAAAGTGTACAGCATTCCGCAATATGATGCAAGACATTTTAATTATTATAGAATAAAAAAAGATACTTTAATAAAGTCTAAAAAAAATGCTTATTATGGTTATCCTATACCATTAGGACATAACCCAAAGAGAAGAAAACTAGTTTTAAGTTTTTTTGTGGATGGATTGGCACAGGAAGTGATTAATGGTCCTGATTTTGAAAAATTAATGCCCAATACTTATCGGTTTTTTAAAAAAGGTACAATATGTACAAATGCATTTAGTTGTTCAGAATGGACTTTCCCAAGCCTGGCAACTTATGAAAGTGGATTGAATACATTGCACCATATGATGTTTCATGGGGAAATAGATGGTGAATTGCCAAAAACAGTTCCGACTTTATCACAATATATGAAAAAAGCAGGCTATTATACCTGCAAACTGGATGGTGACTGGAGATGCATTTACTCTTATGGATTCGCCAGAGGTGTAGATCAGTATATTTATCATATACAATCTATGGGAGCGAGAGCAGAACAGGAAATCATGAATGTGATAGAGCATTTAGAAACATTTAAAGAAACAGACCAGTATCTGTGGATGACAGTAGGAGATTTGCATGATGTGGCAGATGGCTGGGATTTATCTTTGGCAGTCCAGAAAAATCTGACATTGGAGGAACGTTCATTAGATGATAAAGGTCTTACATCAGTAAAACAGAAGTATAGTCCGAAAAAGAGTATGATGTATAAGAAAACGATACAGTATTTTGATATGCTGTTTGGATTTTTATATTCATACATTCAAAACAATTATAAAGAAAATGAAATGGTAATCAGTCTTTTTGCCGATCATGGACAGGGTTATCTTGTATCACCGGATAAAAATTTTCTCTCAAAGGAAAGAACGAAAGTAGCATTTATGTTTCGGGGCGACGGGGTGAAAGAACAGATAACAGATGAAATGATTTCTACAGCGGATTATGTTCCAATCATGTGCAAACTTGCTGGAATTGAAATGAGTGATGCCAAAATTGATGGGCGATTACCCAAAGCATTCGGAGGAAAAGAAAGAAAATATACAATTACAGAATCGCTGCATCCGGGAGATGTATATACTGCAGTAGCAAATACAAAAGAATATGAGATATATTTTGTAAATTCTGAGGCTACAGATAATGAGGGCAGATTTCATCTGAGAGATTATAAAGTATATGGATTATACCGGGATGGGGAAAAAGTGGAGGATGAAGCTATATTAAAAGAATATGAAAATATTTTTATAGAAAGAATACGGGAACATATTATTTATGAATAGACAACAAGGAGGAATAGCATGCAGGCAATGATTTTGGCGGCAGGAATGGGAAAAAGGTTAAAACATTTAACTGAAAATAATACCAAGTGCATGGTAAAAGTAAATGGAGTTTCCTTGATTGAACGTGCATTAAAAATATTGGATAAGAAACAATTTTCCCGGATAGTGATTGTTGTTGGTTATGAAGGTCAAAAGCTGATTGATTTTATTGCAGAATTAGAAATTGATACTTCTATAGAGTATGTTTGGAATACAGATTATGAAAAGACAAATAATATATATTCATTGTCTCTGGCAAAAAAATATTTGTGCCAGGAAGATACCATATTGCTGGAATCAGATCTTGTTTTTGAAGAAAAAGTCATAGATATGTTACTTGAGGATGAAAGACAATCATTAGCTTTAGTGGATAAATTTGAAAGCTGGATGGATGGAAGCTGTATGGTAATAGATGCAGATGACAGAATTTTGGACTTTATTCCCGGAAAATATTTCGATTTTGCCGAAAAGGAGAAGTATTACAAGACGGTAAATATTTATAAATTAAGCGCTGGATTTTCAGAGAACGTATATGTGCCTTTTTTGGAAGCGTACGAGAAAGCAATGGGAGAAAATGAATATTATGAATCGGTAATTAAATTAATTGCAATGCTGGATACAAATGAAATTCGCGTCAAGAGACTGACCGGGCAGAAGTGGTATGAAATAGATGATATGCAGGATTTAGATATCGCAGAATCCATGTTTGAGACAGATGCCAGAGCACGTTACAGAAAATTAATGTACCGATATGGAGGATTTTGGAGATATCCTCATTTGATAGATTACTGCTATCTTGTAAATCCGTATTTTCCACCCCAAAGAATGAAAATGGAATTGATATCTAGTTTTGAAAAATTACTTACACAGTATCCGTCTGGACAAGAAGTAGATTCCATTATAGCAGCAAATGTATTTGGCGTAAAAAATGAATATATTGTGTTGGGAAATGGAGCAGCAGAATTAATAAAAGCTTTGCTGGATATCCTGCATGGGAAAATGGGGATAATCATGCCGACGTTTCAGGAATATGCAAATAGATATAGTGGCGAAAAAGTGATTTATTACCCGGAAAATAAAGATTTCCATTATGGCGCAGAAGAACTGATGGAGTTTTTTGAAGATAAGGAAATAAGTATTTTGGTATTGATTAATCCGGATAATCCATCGGGCAATTATATTCCGGTAAAAGAAATGATAAAAATTATAAAGTGGTCAGAAAAGAAAAATATAAAGGTGATAGTAGACGAAAGCTTCGTTGATTTTGTGGAAACAGAAGAAATATCAGAATCAGAAAATGTTACTCTTATAGAAGACCGTATTTTGGAAAAATATCCTGATTTGTATGTGATAAAAAGTATATCAAAGTCTTATGGTGTTCCGGGTATACGCTTGGGTATTCTGGCTTCGGCAGATATGAATTTACTCAATAAAGTGAGAAAAGAATTGCCAATTTGGAATATCAATTCCTATGGAGAGTTCTTTATGCAGATCATTAATAAGTATAAAAAGACTTATGCGGAGGCTTTGACAGAATTTAGAAAGGCTAGAAGTCAGATGATAGAACATCTGGCACAAATATCATATCTTCGTATTATTCCAACACAGGCAAATTATGTGATGTGTGAAGTGGTAAAGGGAACAAGTGAGGAGCTGTGTGTCCAAATGTTTGAAAAAGGATTTTTAATCAAAGATCTGACTGCAAAAGTGGCAGATGGAAAACAGTATATTCGTCTTGCAATTCGTAAATTTGAGGAAAATGAGAAATTAATTAGAAACTTAAAAACATATACTGAGGGAGAATTAGAATGAGCGGATATTTAATCAAAGATACAACAAAAGAAGAACGTGAGGCAATTGTTGCAGAGTCCTTGGGAAATATTTCTGCAACCTGCGATGGATGCAGTGCCGGAATCGTGGAAATGTATCAGGCATATATTGATGGAGAGAAGGAACTCTGGGAGATTAATATGGAATTCAATGCCCGGTATGTAAGCGGCATGGAAGGACCGGAACGCCGGGGATGCCCGATGGAATAAAGGCGGTTTACATAATATAAAGGAGAAGGAAAAATGAGCAAAGAAAAAACAGAATACAGATTTAGCGTGCATGCGGCACCAGCAGTGATTAACCAGGTGATTCAGAATTATCTGACAGCCAACCAGTATGTACAGATACCAAAGCCAAATGCCAATTATTATTTCTTCAATGACCCGTGGATGAAGGGAAAACGTTCTATAGAATATTACATTCATGGAACAGAAGTGATTGTGCTGGCATATATGGGAACTTTTGAGAAACCACGAGGACTGGAAGGCTTTGTAGGCGCCGTTCCAAAGAAATCTTTCCGGGATGATTTAGAACCGCTGTTTGTAGAACTGCATCGCATTGATATGATGGGTATGGCACCACAACAGGGGATGCCGATGCAGCAGGGAGCACCGATGCGGCAGGGCATGCCACCACAGCAGGGGTATATCCCGCCACAGAACAGTGCCAATCAGTTTGTGGAGAAATCCAGAAAGACAAGGGAGAACTGGACGATTGCAGGTTTTGTAATCAGCTTGGTGGGACTGCTGTTATCCTTCTTTGGTATTACATACGGAGCAATTATAATTGTGCTGGAATTCTGGTGTGGATTCCAGGGCTTGCAGACGAAGAAAAAAGGACTTGCAATTGCAACCATTGTGCTGGCGGGAATCAGTGTACTGCTTTTAATCCTGTCAATCGTGTATACTGCAAGCCATCCGGTGAGAAGTTACAGGTATTATTAAAGATAAAAAATGAAAGTGAAAAGAGACGGGGCTGTAAAATAAGTCCCTAATTAAGAAACGCCAACTCCGGCAAATGTCGGTT
>OIYY01000135.1_pt1 | contig 56871 bp, 56 predicted proteins | sample 1588341 | NCBI WGS metagenome assembly OIYY01 (sample SAMN03283287) | human gut metagenome | biome: human-associated habitat; material: feces | host: Homo sapiens | place: Peru | collected 2012
GTGCGGGCCCCCGTCAATTCCTTTGAGTTTCAACCTTGCGGTCGTACTCCCCAGGTGGGATACTTAATGCGTTTGCGGCGGCACAGAGTGCTTAATACACCCTACACCTAGTATCCATCGTTTACAGTGTGGACTACCAGGGTATCTAATCCTGTTTGCTCCCCACACTTTCGAGCCTCAGCGTCAGTTAAAGCCCAGTTGGCCGCCTTCGCCACCGGTGTTCCTCCGAATATCTACGCATTTCACCGCTACACTCGGAATTCCGCCAACCTCTACTTCACTCAAGAATACCAGTTTCAACTGCAGTCTACAAGTTAAGCCCGTAGTTTTCACAGCTGACTTGGCATCCCGCCTACGCTCCCTTTACACCCAGTAATTCCGGACAACGCTTGCCACCTACGTATTACCGCGGCTGCTGGCACGTAGTTAGCCGTGGCTTGCTCCTTAGCTACCGTCATTATTCTTCACTAAGAACAGAAGTTTACAATCCGAAAACCGTCTTCCTTCACGCGGCGTTGCTGCATCAGGGTTTCCCCCATTGTGCAATATTCCCCACTGCTGCCTCCCGTAGGAGTCTGGGCCGTGTCTCAGTCCCAATGTGGCCGTTCAACCTCTCAGTCCGGCTACTGATCGTCGACTTGGTAGGCCGTTACCCCACCAACTATCTAATCAGACGCGAGCCCATCCTTCGGCACCTCAGTTTTGATATATCAACCATGCGATTAATATATGTTATACGGTATTACTGTCCGTTTCCAGACACTATCCCGTTCCGAAGGGCAGGTTGCTCACGCGTTACTCACCCGTCCGCCACTCAGTCATATCATTCGTCATTCCGAAAAAATCTGAAATCAAGCTTCGTTCGACTTGCATGTGTTAGGCACGCCGCCAGCGTTCGTCCTGAGCCAGGATCAAACTCTTAAAACAATTGTATTAATTCGCACTCCCGTGCGCTCTAATCATTTCAAGAACTTTTGCTCTCTCGAACACTAGTTCGCAATCACTGTTTGTATCTTTAAGATACGAGTACAGATAAAACTCTTTTGAATCTTATCGGGTTCCTTTTTATCTCGTCGTTGTTTAATTTTCAAGGTCCTATTCGCTCTCTCAATTAACTCGCTTTCGCTCGTCTCTCTCAAGTGCTTAGACATCTTATCACAACTCGTTGCGTTTGTCAAGTACTTTTTTTAAGTTTTTTAAAAAACTTTTTCGCTACTCTTTTTTACTCAACTTGTTGCCTTTGTCTGCGTCGCTCTCTCGTTGCGACTTGTACATAATACCAAATCATTCTCCGTTTGTCAACAGTTTTTTCGAGTTTATTTACACTGCTCCGAGTGTTTCAAAATCGCATAACAACAATATATCGTTCCTATATATTATATACATTATATATAGCATACCAAATACAGTATTCAAAACAAATTCAAATAACTCGTTTTATATGTTTAACATCTGTTTATTACATATTAATACTGCCATTTGGAAACGCTTTTTCTATCTTTTTTCTGATTTTCTTAATATCTTTATCCTTAATTTTAAAATCAAGAAACGAATACTCTCCGTCACCTGCCGACACAATTACCGGCTCTTCCTCATATATCATTGAATAGGTATTATAATACGCCACGCTTATACCCGCAATCAATACAACTGCCGACATCATCATAATTAATAAAACCTTCATTTTACTTTTCAATATAATCATCCTTTAACAATTTTGAAAGTGAAGTTGCAAATAGCCTTGCAGAATATGTTGCTTCATCAAGAGTGTTTGCATCCGTTCCTATTTCAAGCAAAAACGAATTGTGGGTTAAGTCCATATTATACTTTCTCTCGGCAAACAATATAGGGCGCATCAGTGACGGATAATCACTGTCAACCTGATTTTGAACTGCCGTCACAAACCTCAAATTATATTCCCAAGTTGAATAATTTGTAACCGAGCCGTATTGCGCCCCGGCAATTATCATCATTCTTGCCGCTTTTTTGCCGTCTATCGTTGCAGTAGGCTTGACTTTCGTTTTATTTTGATAAGTTATATCGTCACGGTGGACATCAATAGTAATATCGATAGTTGGATACTGCTCTAAATATTTCAAAACCGTTTTTCTTGAATTTTTATATGCCCCCGTATAGTTTTCGTCGTGAATCTCAGTGTCGTGAATCGTATTGATGCCGTTTGCGTTAAGATATTTGCATAAATCGTCCCCTACTCTAACCATATTTCTGTCAGCATTTTTTGAACGAGTGTCAAGCGAACCGGTGTAATAGCCGACATCAAGAAGCGAATACGATTCCGTTGTGTGGGTATGGTAAATCAATACCGTAGGTTTGGTTGCATCTTTAATTTTTAAATCAGCTTTCTGCTTTAGCAGTTTTTTGGCATCGATTTTATAAAAACTCTCCGGAATTTTGCTTTGATATTCAATTCCGGCGCTTTTAACTAATGTTCCTCCGCCAAAGTATGGTGCTTCCGTTGTGTTTCCTATTTTCTTTTCATTTTTTATGTCAGACTGAGCTTTATCCATCAAAGCCTGAATATCTGGCGGAACGGTTTTTATATTGTCAATCACTTCAACTTTTTTGCTGCCGGTCGTTTCTTCGCTTTTGGTTGTTTGCCTCCTTGAATTATTTGTATCGTTTTTATTCAAATTATTTTTGATTGAATCTACAATCTGTGACGGCAAAAAAACATCGAGGCTGTCATCGTCCACAACACTTGAATGAGGAGCAAAGGTTACAACAAGAACCGTTACGCAAAGCACCGCTATTGTATTAATTATAAATGTATATATTTCCTTTTTCATAACTTCACCGATACTATATATTATTTTATACCTAATATATATGATGAAAAAATTGTAATATATTACACAACGAGCGAAAATAAATCTTTAGGGTCAATATTTTTTTGTAGGCATACATTGACTGTCATCGCAATCAGCTTTGCGCCGTGCTCAATTATTCTGTCGATTTCACGGGGAGTTACAAACATTCCGCAGCTGTCATTTTTCCCCCTTATGACCGAAGTGGACACAACCGTCGGAATACCGATTGAAACAACCGGCACGCCCAAAGTCTGTCTTGAAATTTCATACCTATGATTTCCGACGCCTGAACCGGGAGAAATTCCGACATCCGACATCTGAACCGTAGTACCTAAGCGAGAAGAACTTGAAGCGGAAAGCGCATCAATGGCAATTACAAAATCGGGCTTAATCTGATTTACTATTCCTTTAACAATTTCTGCCGATTCAATTCCCGTATCACCGAGCACTCCCGTTGAAATTGACGAAACATTGAAAAAATCTTTGAAATAATCATTTTCTTCATAACTGTCAATTATATGCCTTGTTGAAAGAATGTAATTAATCGCTTTGGGTCCGAGTGCGTCGGCAGTAATGTCCGTGTTGCCAAGTCCGACTGCGAGAACACTTTCAGCTTCGGCGGGAATAAGCGATGAAAGAATAGAAGCGAGTTCGTCAAGTCTGCCGTCAAACAGTTCGGTATCGTCGCCCACATCGTCGGTGCTGTATGTTATATATTTGCCGACAGGTTTTCCGAGTGCAATCGCTCCGTTTTCATCAAGAACGCTTACCGTCGTCACATTATCATTTTCTTCTACCTTAACTCCGCTAAGCACTGTTTTTCCGCCGTTTTCATACGATTCAACTGCCAAATCAGTACGATTTTCCATTAAAATCACCTAAATTTATAGTTTTTTTAATAAAAGTATGCCCAAAAATAAAAAAATACTTGCATTTTTTGCTGAGGTATGATAATATGTTTAAGCATTAGAACACAAGGGAATACTATTCCCGTATATACACATCACGAATTAAAGGAGTGAAAAATATGCCAAACATTAAGTCAGCAAAGAAGAGAGTAAAGGTAAACGCAAAGAAGGCTGCTGCTAACAAAGCTGCTAACTCAGCTCTTAAAACAGCTATCAAAAAAGCTAATGTTGCTATCGAAACTAACGCAGCTGATAAGGATGCACTTGTTAAGGATGCAGTTAAGAAGATTGATAAGGCTGCCGCTAACAACCTTATCCACAAGAACTGTGCTGCAAGAAAGAAGAGCAACCTTGCAAAGAAAGTTAACGCTTAATTATATTTAAGTAATATTAAAGAGCAGACTCGTTTGAGCCTGCTCTTTTTTTGCGCTTTTATACACATCAAATAGAATATCCAGCGTAATTCGCCCACTGTTTCTTACATAAAAGAAGGAGAACCTTTCAGCTCTCCTTTTTTTATGTTAAGCTTATTTAAAACTTACTTTGTCTTTACAGACTTAACCTTTGACCAAGCTGAATATACATTCTTTTTGTTTACTACTTTATAAGTACGAACACGAACATAATATTTCTTCTTAGCCTTGAGTTTCTTTACAGTTTTACTTGTTGTCTTTTGCTTTTTTACAGTTACAGTCTTCTTGTTTTTGGTAAACTTCTTGTCTGTAGCAAACTGAATCTGATAACCTTTCACACCACTAATCTTAGCCCAAGACACCGTGATTGCTTTCTTTGCGCTTTTAAGCTTTTTGATTGAGGTCTTTTTAGGCTTTGTTGTCTTCTTTGCAGTACTCTTAGCAGTGGTCTTAGTTGCAGATGCTGTGGTTGTAACAGTTGCAGTAGCAGTAACAGTTGTAGTTGCAGGAGTTGAAACTGTAGTTGTAGTAGCTGCAGTCGTAATTTCACTTGTGGCAGATGCTGTTGTATTATCTGTTGACGGAACAATTACAGGCTCAGTTGTAGTTTCAATCGGTGACCATACGGCTGTAAACTGGGTATTCTTTTCAAGTACTATTACTGTACCACCAGGATAAACCTTATTGCCATCGCTCCAACCTTCAAATTTCATACTTTGAGTCGAATCTAAAATTGGCAATTTAACAAATGAAGCATTACCGCTATTGATTTCAGTGCCATTATTAACAATTTTATAATCAAATGCTGCAATAGGACCGTTATCAACAAAATTTATAAATGTATCATCTGTTGCATTATAAATTGATGTAATATATTTAGAATTATTGTTATATTCAACCAAATAATAATTCTTTGATGAATCTTGACAATAATCTTTATAAGTGGAATATGCTGCATTAGATATATCTATTTTAGAAATAAATGCATCCATATCGCCTGCGTACGAGTCATTTGCAGTACTGTATGCTTTTGTAGCACCGAAAAGTGTACATGCCATTTCGGAATTTGTAACACTGATAAATGTTGAAGTTCTATAACCGCAAAGATAAATGTCCGGATAGAAGAATAAAATAAGCTCTGCTGCTATAGACGATTCTACATCGATTACATTAAGACTGTCAAGTTGCGTCTGCTTTTCAGGATACATTCCTGTCGGTGTAGCGGGATGACCTTTATAATAATATACAAAATCATCTCCGTAAACTTTCTTTACATACTTTACATAATCTTCAAAATTTGTTTCTAAGTCAACACGAGTACCGAGAATAAGCATTGCCTTTTTGCCTTGCTTTTCAGCTTGTGCAAACATCGCATTATTAAATTTGTACATAGCTTTAAACTCGTCTACTGCTTTGTCGCCTTTTGCCTGAAGGGCAGAAAGCATTGTGTTCATAGCTTTAACTTTAATACAGCCGTTGCTGTCAGATGCTTCTGCTAAAGCTGAGTTTAAAAAGTCTTTATCTGGTGATGACAATGTACCTTTAACTCTTGCCAGCCACCACTCTGCATTCGGTTGTTCTTTTGCCACAACATATGCGTATTTTTCCATACGAGAATATGTTTGACCTTCAACACCAATATATTTTTCGACCATTAATGGGTCATATTTTCCTGTTGTATATACAAGATTTTTCACTCTGTAATATTCTTCAGCCATATCATTATATATATCAACAGAGTTTTCGCTGTTATATACATTATTAAAATTGCTGTATGAACCTGAGCCATCAGAAAGAATATATATGTGTGACTGACTATCAGGAATACGATTTTCTACAAGAAAATGAAGATAATTATCAACATAATTGTCTACTGTATAAAGATTGTATTTTGAATTCTGATTTAATTCATTAAGGTCTTTTACATATTGTGCCATCTCAGCTCCAAAATCGCCAAAATGACTTCTGCCGTTATTAAGTTCTTCTTTTGTTGAAAGCGGCAAAGCATAAACATTTTCCGGAAGCTTATCCCAATCATAAGCATCATTACGCTCAAGTGCTATAAATGTAGGTACAGGTTCACCGTCTGCATTTTTGCTGATATCTTGAACTACCAAGCTGAAATAGATTACAGGAAAGCTCGCATTAAGAACGGCTAAATTGTATTCTTCTGCAACAAGTCCTGCTGTTGCGGTTGCCGTGCAATAAGTTGCACCTGTTTCGTCAACAAAAGTAAGAGTTACTGCATACTTACCATATTGATTATATTCAACCGAGTAAGTTGTTTTACCTCTTTCAAGGGTAAAAGTAGCTTCTGTATGCTGAGCAATTCTTGATTGATAACTCATTTCAGCATTGAGTTTTACTGTGGTAACACCTGCTTCGATAAGTTCATTTGCATTAGCTATCTCAATATTTTGCTTAAGATAGTTAACTTTAGCTTGTGTTAATGTTACTTTGGGTGTAACACTAACATTTTCATTGACCGAAGCTGTATAAACCTCAGCTGTGACAGCGTTAGTTATTTCAGCATCTGCTGTAAAGCTTAAACCTGCAAGACAGGTAAAGCACATAACCACTGCCATAATAACACTTAAAATTTTTTTCATTTTTTGTTCTCCTTCTTTTTTATATTATATTTTATTCAAGTGAGAAACACTTAAATAACAAAATTAATTAAGCGGTGATGATTCGTTATCATCATTGTTATGATTTGCTACTTTAACAGTATCTTTATTAAGGCGGATAATAGGAATAAGAAGTCCCGACATACCTGTATAGCCCGTTACATTATGAATAATTTCACGAATGAATGGAAAAAGCTGGTCAAACGAACCGGTATGGATGTCAGGCTTGGCATCCTCGTCACCGTAGCTGAATTCCGCAACTGCTTCAATTTTAATTTCAAACGGCTGCAAATCAGCATCGGCAACACGAAGTTCCATAATACCTACGCACTTTTTGTCGCCGTCCATATAATTTACATTATATTTAAGCTGATTTTGAAGTTTGAGCTGAGTACCCGGCGCCACCTTGTTTTCAACTTCAAGTTTGTTTACCTTGAATGCTCTGAGTTCTATCATTATATTTTACCCCTAAAATTTATTTTACAAGACTTACATTGTCAAGCTTGTAATCATCAATACTTTCATCGACGCTGTGACCGTCAAATCTGCAAAGTTCAAGATTTTCAACATTGGCAGCGTCAATGGCATACTTATAATTGTCGCAAAGATTACCCCAGCGAGTTTTTGTTTTCATAATAGTTACATCCTTGGCATAGCGAATGAAGAAAGCCGAGTTGTCGTAACTTTCAACACCCCAGTCAAGGCAAGGACGAAGGTCATAAAGACCGCACTGCCACTTACTTGTTTTTGTAAGCTCGATTCGGCAGTTTTCAAAAGTAATATCTTCAATAATATTTTCGGCGTTGCCGTGGATGAGAACACCGTTTTCACCCTTAGCGGTAACATTGAAGAAACGAACATTTTTAATAGTGCCGCTCTTTGTGTTTTCATCACGGTTAAATGTTGTGATAACAATAGGCTCTGCAGTGCCCCACCAGTCAGGGCAAAAGCGCCTTGTTTCAATAATAATATTTGAATAGCTTACATTTTCAACGCATCCGCCGTCACGAATTTGAATTGAAAGGCCACGGTTTGAACGACTGATAATGCAGTTTGAAACGATTACATTTTTAAAATCGCCGACACCCTCCGTACCAATCTTAATAGCGGCAGAAGTTGAAACGAGTGTACAACCGTCAATAACAATATTTTCACAAGGACCGTACTCGCTGTTGCCCTTAGAAGCTTTTAAGCAAATGCAGTCGTCGGCACAAGTAACATGGCAACCGAGAATTCTTACATTTGAGCAGTGGTCAGGGTCGATACCGTCACTGTTTGCAACATCAAGGTCATTGAGAATTCTAATCTTATCAATAAGCACATCATCGCATCCTGCCGGATGAAGCGTCCAGAAAGGTGCGTCAATAACTGTAAAATCTCTAAATGAAATATGATTACTCTTTTCAACATACATAACTGTCGGACGAGGATAGAAATCACCGGTCACATAATACTGGTCTTTCCTTGCAACAAAAGCGTGACCGTTGGCATCAATAGTACCTTCACCCGATATTGAGCAACCGTCAGCCTCATAAGCGTAAATAAATACAAAGCTCGGTTTGCCTGTTACAGGGTTGCCGATTAACGCAGTCTTAGGGTCGTTGATAAGCTTGTTAGGTCTGATATAGCCGTCAATATTGCTTGTGGCTTTAATAGTTGAGCCCTTTTGAATATGAAGGTCAACATTCTTTTTAAGCCTTATTGAATCGCTGTAAAAAGTGTAGCCGCTCGGAAGCACAACCTGACCGCCGCCGTTTTTTGCACAGTCGTCAATAGCGTGCTGAATTGAAAAAGCATCGTTTGTTTTGCCGTCACCTTTTGCACCGTATTGCATAACATTATAAATCTTCATTTATTTATACCTCAAAATTCGTAATAACAAAATAGTAATAACAAAATAATAATATCACAGATTATTTTTATTTACAATAATATTTTACAATTTATAAGCTTTGAAATATAATCGTCTGCATAATCTTGATATGTTGATTTCAAAATGCTATAATTATAATATAGATACAATTTTACAAGATATAATATAAAAAGTCACTATCATTATTGCGCTCTTTATCAGCAATAATAAATGGGTTATACGCAACAGGGATGAATAATCAAAAACCGCAAAACATCAAAAAGCAAATAAAAAATTTTATATAAAAGGAGAAAAACAATGAAAAAATTTTTATCAATCGCATTGTCATTTATTATGGCAATAACAACCTGTCTTTGCTTTGGCACATTTGCCTTTGCAGGCACTTATTCGAGCGTGGAAGCAATTCAAGCGGCACTTGACCAAAACAAATTTGATTCGTCAAAGCCTATAACCGTTACAGTTGCTCCCGGCACATACAATTTGAGTGAACGAATTGTCGTTTATTCAAATACAACATTCAACTGCGACGGTGCAACCTTTATAAAAAAGTATAAAGACAGCACACTTATCGCTATCGGTCAAAACCAAAATGCACCTACCGGAAATGATTACTACAAAAACATTACCATTAACGGCGGTACATTTGACGCAAACAAAACCACCGGCAGTATTTTAAGTTTCGCTCATGCCAGCAATGTATCAATAAGCAATGCAACATTTAAAGACTGTTCAGCTGGTCATCACCTCACTTTTGCAGGTTGCGACAATATTAATGTAACAGGCTGTACTTTTTCAGGCCATTTTAATGCCAGCGATGATAATATGGAAGCATTGCAGCTTGATATCCTTGAGCCTGAACACTTCCCTAACTACAAAGATTATCCTAAATCTTACGATGGAACAATGAACACCAACATCAATATCACCGGTAATACATTTACAAATGTAAACCGTGGCGTTGGTTGCCACAGCGTATTTTCAGGCAAATATATGAGCGGCATTAACATTTCAAACAACACCTTTACAAATGTTGCCGGCTATGCCGTTTTAGCTTCGTCTTTTATCAACACAACCATTAATAACAATCTTATTACAGATTGCGGTTCAGGTATTTATTATAAGAGCATAAACCCTAAAAACGGCAGTACAGAAAGACCTAACACCTACAAATGTAACGGTATGTCATACGCTCCTACAGTTGACGCTTCATCACAAATTTGCAATAACCAAATCAAGGTGGTTGATACGACAGACGCTACATCTAAGCAAAATCCTTACGGTATCCGTCTTTACGGCGAAGTGCTTGGTTCAAACGAAAGCGTTGCCGTAGCCGGTGATTACAGCGCTCAAAACATTAATGTTTCAGGCAACACAATTTCCATTAATCGTGGCGCTATGGGTATTTGGCTTGTAGGCGCTAAAAACAATACGATTTCAAACAACACGGTAAGCTTTGACAATCCAAACTTTAAAGCAAGCAATAAAACATTTGGCATAAGACTTGAAAATTCATCAAGCAACTCAATCGTTTCAAACACCGTTTCGGTAAACAATGTGTCTTATGTTGAAAGTGCGGTTATACTTGATAATTCAAAGTCAAACACACTTTCTTACAACACAATTTCAGGAGCAAAAAAGCACGGCGTTAATATTACAAATTCTTCTGCCGTATTAACTTCAAACAAAATTACAAATAACGGAGAAGTCGGACTTTTCTGCTATAACGGCTCGACTGTTACAACAAATAAGAACACAATAAATAACAATAAAAAGCACGGAATATTTGTTGTTAACTGCAAAAAAGGCAAATCAAAATTTAAAAACGATACCGTTTCATCAAATAAAATTTACGGCATCGCTCTTCAAAATTCAACCGGCATTACAATCAGCGGCGCAAAAGTAAAAAGCAACGGTCAATACGGTATTTATCTTACTCAAAATTCAAAGGCAAGCATAAGCAAATGCAGTGTTTCATCAAACAAAAAAGAAGGTATTTACACCACACAAAAATCAACTTCAAATATAAATAACTGCACAGTTTCTTCAAATAAGGGTTGCGGAATTTACTTTACCAACAAAGCAAAAGGTTCGATAAAAAATACCAAAGTTCAGAAAAACGGCAAGCAAGGTATTTACCTTACAAAAAAAGTCGGCAAAATTACCATTTCCAAAGTAAAATATTCGGCAAACAAGGGCGGTAAAATTAAAAAATAAAGTTGACATTATATGATACCTATTATATAATAAATCAAGGGCACAGTGAACAAAGCGTCACCGTGCCCTTAAAAATTGAGAATAATAATAACAGGAGATTTTTAAAATGGTAAGAGCTATTGTCGGAGCCAACTGGGGCGACGAAGGAAAAGGCAAAATCACCGATTTATTCGCAGGTCAAAGCGATATCGTCATCCGTTTTCAGGGCGGCGCAAACGCAGGCCACACAATTATTAACGAGCACGGAAGATTTGCATTTCATCTTATGCCGTCAGGCGTATGCTATGACCATACAACCTGCATCATCGGCAACGGTGTTGCACTTGATATTAATAAGTTTTGCAAAGAGCTTGAAGATGTAAAAAAAGCCGGTCTTAACCCTAAGCTTTTGGTAAGCGAAAGAGCGCAGATTCTTATGCCTTATCACATTTTGCTTGACGAATATGAGGAAGAAAGACTCGGCAAAAACGCATTCGGCTCAACAAAGAGCGGTATTGCACCTTTCTTCAGTGATAAGTATGCAAAAATCGGTATTCAGGTTAATGAGCTTTTCGATGATGAAACTCTTAAAGCAAAACTCAAGAATATTTGCGCACTTAAAAATCTTACTATAAAATATGTTTATAACAAGCCGCTTCTTGACGAGGATGAACTTTTCAAAACCTGTGTTGAGTACAGGGAAAAGATTAAGCCGTATGTTTGCGATACTCACGCTTATCTTCAGCAGGCGCTCAAGGACGGCAAAAACATTCTTCTTGAGGGTCAGCTCGGCACTCTTAAAGACCCTGACTTCGGTATTTACCCTATGGTTACATCATCATCTACCCTTGCTGGTTACGGTGCTGTCGGCGCAGGTTTACCTCCTCATTCAATCGAAGATATCATAGTTGTTACAAAGGCTTATTCATCAGCAGTAGGTGCAGGCGAATTTGTTTCTGAAATTCTCGACGAAGACGAAGCTCAGGAGCTTAGAATTCACGGTGGCGACAAGGGCGAATTCGGTGCTACTACCGGCAGACCGAGAAGAGTTGGTTGGTTTGACTGCGTGGCTACCCGTTACGGCGTTGCCTGCCAGGGTGCTACTCAGGTTGTTATGACCGCTCTTGACTGCCTTTCATACCTTGAAGAAATTAAGATTTGCACAGGCTATGAAGTTGACGGCAAAGTTATCAAAGACTTCCCTACAACTCCTACTCTTAAAAAGTGCAAGCCTGTATTCACAACTATGAAGGGTTGGCACTGCGACATAAGAGGTATCAAGAATTATGAAGACCTCCCGCAGGAAACAAAAGATTATGTAGAATTTATCGAAAAGGAAATCGGATACCCTATCACAATGGTATCTAACGGTCCTGAAAGAGAAGCTATTATCTACAGAAATAAATAAAATCACATAGCGTAAAAGGGTTCGTTTTGATTACACAAGACGAACCCTTTTTTATTGATTCGTATATTAATGTGTGCTATAATATAAATAAAAAAACGGAGTGATTCAAATGAAAAAAGTAATAAGTATTTTTTTGGCATTGACAGTTATAATTTGTTCGCTTTCTTTAAGCGTTCCTGCCTACGCCGCAAGCAAAAGTATTAAAAGTGTGGTAACTTCATCAAAAACTTGGTGTGATGTAGGCAGAGAAAACGGCGGAAATACGACCGAGTACAAATTTACCAAAAACAATAAAGTAACAATCATAAATTCCGACCTTGCCCAAACCGTAAAGAAAACCGTAAAATACAAAATTTCAAAAAACAAAATAACATTTACATACAATATGTATTCATACAAATATAAATCGACAATATCAATGATAGACGGTTCAAATCTTTTAAAAATCACCACAACATCAGACGATATTAAATATGTCACCCTGCTTGACAAAGGTTCATTCAAGCAACGCTCAAATACCAAGGTTATGAAAAATTTTGAAGACAGCAGTTGGAAAGCACCGTCGCTGAAAAAGAAGTTTTCTTCAAGCGAAAATCTGGTTGTAGATCCAGCGGATGGCACAGATATAAATGCATATTTTGACACATCAGATGACTATATAGAATTTTACGGTGTAACAAACACTGTCAATACAATAAAACTGCAAAATTATGATTATCAAGATGTATATATAATTGAAAAGACAAACAGTCCAAATAAGATGAAAGTATTTATCTTCAAAAACGGAAGCAACAAATACACAACTGAAACTTGGACAAAAGTAAAATAAATTTTGATATAAAAACATCTGACTAAAAACAGTAAACCCCGCACAATCAACCGGTTGTGCGGGGTGTTTTTTATATAAATATAATTTGAATAATTAAAATTATCGTAGGGGGCGAACAATGTTCGCCTAAAAGGTTATTTGTTTAATTCCGCCCTACCCTCGTCAGTATCACGATAATATTGAGTAAACGGATGGAAGCGCTCCTGCTCCTCCCAAATTTCCTTTGCTTTTGGTGCCCAAGCCTTTGCATACTCATCACACTTAGCACAAAGTTCTTCTGTGCTTTCGGCTTTAAGAAGATTTGTTGACTTAGCATTTGTTTTTGCAACAAGCTTACGAAGCGCCTGCGGGTTTTCAAGCATAGGGCACGGACGAAGCATATTGTCGTTAAACGGCTGACCCTTATAATACTCGTGGAAAAGAGGAGATTTAAGACATTCAAGTATGCTCTTTTCCTTAATATTGCAATCGGAATAGTGAATAAATACGCACGGCTCTGCATCGCCCTCGCTGTTAATATGGAAATAATTACGACCGCCCGCAATGCAACCGCCGACAAATTCGCCGTCATTTTGGAAATCAACGGTAAAAATAGGCTTGCCTGTTTTGCTGTTACGCTTAGCACGAATTGTACGATAAACATATTCCCTTTGCGCAGGTGTAAGAAGCAAATCTGTATCTGCATCGGCACCAACCGGCATATAGTGGAAATACCACGCAAATTTTGCGCCGTTTTCAATCATAAAATCGTAAAATTCATCACTCGTTACACTGTAGCAGTTTTTAGAAGTATAGCAAACAGAAGTACCGAAAAGGCATTTGTGCTTTTTAAGAAGCTTCATAGCGGCAAGTGTTTTTTGATATACACCCTCGCCACGCCTGCTGTCGTTAACTTCTTCGCTTCCCTCAACCGAGAGTGCAAGCGCAAGATTGCCCGCTTTTTTCATATCTTCGCAAAACTTATCGTCAACAAGCGTTGCGTTGGTAAATGCAAGGAAAAGACAGTCTTTATTTTCATTTGCAACAGTCAAAATATCTTTTTTGCGGATGAGCGGTTCGCCGCCTGTGTACATAAAGAAATGAGTACCGAGCGCCTTGGCTTCGGTAACAATTTTGCGCATATCATCAAGGGTCAAGTTGGAATTATGACCGTATTCAGCCGCCCAGCAACCTTTACATTTTAAATTGCAGGCAGAAGTCGGGTCCATAAGAATAACCCAAGGAATGTTGCAATGCTCAACCTCACGCCTTTTGCGAATGGTTTTTGTACCGTTCAAACCGAGATCAATGGCAAAAGTAAGCGCAACCGACCTAAAAAGTTCAGGGTCAATATCTCTAAGTCCGTCAAAAAGATATTTGTGCCAAACATTGCTTTCGTCGCTGATAATTTCAATAGGTTTTGTAAATGTGCTTGCAGGATACATTTTTCCCGCTACAGCCTTGCCTATTTTTACAAGCTTGAGCATATTTCTTTGAGGATTTTTATAAACATATTTTAAAAGTTTGTTGCCTACAAGGTGAAGCGCCTTGTCCTTTATGTTTGCCATATGTTACCTCTCTTACATAGCATTAGGAGTTGTTATTTTAAGCATAGTTAAAATGTTATGAATCGTATCTTTTACTGCTTTGCAAAGGTAAAGTCTTGCCTGCATAAGCGGTTCGTTATCGTCAAGCATAACTCTTTGCGCATTATAAAATTTGTGGAAAAGAGTAGCAAGCTCAACAACATAATGAGTAATTTTTGCAGGGTCATAAGCCTTTGCCGAAGCTATAATTTCATCAGTTAAAGCTGAAAGGTGGCGAATCAAATCTCTTTCTTCTTCACTTGAAAGAAGATTGAGTTCTTCATCTGTCGGAGTTCTGAGAGAAATGCCCTGAGCCTCAGCCTTTTTAATAATTGAACAAATTCTTGCGTGAGCATACTGTACATAATAAACAGGGTTTTCGCTCGACTGCTTAGCCGCAAGTTCCAAATCAAAGTCAAAATGAGAATTCGGTTCTCTTAAATTAAAGAAAAATCTTGCCGCATCAAGCGGAACTTCATCAATAAGAGTGTTGAGAGTGATTGCCTTGCCCGAACGCTTTGAAAGCTTAATTGTTTCGCCGTCACGAACAAGCCTTACCATCTGCATAATAACGCAGTCAAGCCTTGAAGCGTCAAGACCGAGAGCGGTTAAAGCGGCTTTCATTCTCGGAACATAGCCGTGGTGGTCAGCGCCCAAAACATCAATAGCCTTGTCGTAGCCACGGGTAACAAGTTTGTTATAATGATAAGCGATATCAGGCACGATATATGTCGGAAGACCGTTAGCCCTTACAAGAACTATATCTTTATCGTTGCCAAATTCACTTGCTTTAAACCACAATGCGCCGTCCTGCTCATAAGTTACGCCCTTTTCTTTAAGCGCATCAATAACCTTTTGAACCGAGCCGTCATTGTGAAGCGTCGATTCTCTAAACCACTTGTCATAAGTAATTCTGTATCTGCCAAGGTCCCTTTCAAGACCTTCAATATTTTTAGGAAGGGCATAATCTACAAGCGCTTTTCTGCGTTTTTTAGATTCAGCGTTTACAAACTTGTCACCGTATTCCTTAATAAAATTCTCAGCGTGGTCAACAATATCCTGACCGTGGTAAGCGTCCTCCGGAAGCTCAACCGACGCATCAAAATGCTGAAGATACCTTACTTCAAGTGAAGTTGCAAACTTTTCAATCTGGTTGCCTGCATCGTTAACATAAAACTCACGGTTAACGCTGTATCCTGCCCAGTCAAGCACACTTGCAAGGCAGTCGCCTATTGCGCCGCCCCTTGCGTTGCCGATATGCATAGGACCTGTCGGGTTTGCCGAAACAAATTCAACAAGGACCCTCTTGCCCTGACCGAAATCACTCTTGCCGTAGTCACTTGCGCAAGCGAAAATATCTTTTAATACATCTGTATAAAACTTCTGTGAAAGGTAGAAGTTCATAAAGCCGGGACCTGCAATCTCAACTTTTTCAAAAACCGTGCCGTCAAGTTCAAGGCAATTTGAAATAGCCTCAGCAATCATCCTCGGCGCTTTCTTAAACGCTTTTGCACCTGCAAGCGCAACATTTGTTGAATAGTCGCCGTTTGCCTTGTTTGCAGGTTTTTCAATATTAAACTGAGGAATATCGCCTTGCGGCAAATCGCCGTTTTCTATCGCCTTGTTAATGGCAGAGGTGATTTTTTCTTTTAACAATTCTTCTGTCTGTTTAACTATTTTTGACATATCTTTACTCCTATTTATTAGGTTGCTTTTTCTTTTTATAACTTAGCTTAACACGGTTTTTAGATGCCAAAGCACCGTTGATATCAATATCGTAGCTGAAAGTAAACTTGCCGCCGTGTTCATTAGGCTCGTGCTCAATCGAATAGCCCGAAATACCCATAAGTATATCGCCGAACTGCGTACCGTAATGGCAAAGGTTTCGGCGTGACCGCTCAATAACAAGCCTTGAAGAAGCCGAACCCGAGCGTGTCATCTCGACACACTTTTCATCCTTAGCCACAACAACACAAACATCAATCGGCATTTCAGGAGGCTCTTGCTCCTCACGGTATTTGATAACAAATTTATCCTCAAATTCTTCAATCGTGCCAAGAGTATTGAGCGTAGTTTTGTCAAACTGCTTATCGATATTTTGCATACCGATTATTTCTAAAATTACTTCTTCCATAAATTAAAACTTTCCGCCTCGTGAAAGCGCACATTCAATAAGCCTGTCAATAAGTTCTTTATAAGGTACGCCTGCTGCTTCAAAAAGTTTTGGATACATACTTATCGGAGTTTGACCCGGAATAGTATTAATCTCGTTAAGAAGCACTTCACCGTTATCGTTTCTTACAAAAAAGTCAACTCGTGACATACCTTCACAGCCAAGCGCTTTATACGCTTTTACTGCCTGAACTCTTACTTCATTTCTCTTTTCCTCGCTCAAATCGGCAGGAATATGAAGTTCTGAAGCAGGGTTGTTATACTTAGCGTCAAAATCGTAAAATTCAGCCGCAGCTTTAATCTCACCGACTTCGGCAGGAATAGGCTCTTCATTGCCGAGAACCGCACACTCAACCTCGTGACCGTCAATAAATTCTTCAAGAACTACTTTTTTATCCTCGGCAAAAGCCTTATTCATACCGTTAATAAGTTCTTCAACACTGTTAACCTTTGAAATACCGACTGAAGAACCTGCATTTGCAGGCTTAACAAAAATAGGAAAACCAAGCTTACCGACAGCCTCATCAAGGCACTGCTGACGGTTTTTGTTAAACTCATACTGAGTAAATGCGCACCACTTAGCCTGAGCAATACCGAATGCATCGGCAACGGCATTTGCTACGGCTTTATCCATACATACGCCTGAGCTTGTGGCATCGCAGCCTACATACGGAATTTGAGCAAGCTGCAAAAGTCCCTGAACAGTACCGTCCTCACCGTTTTTGCCGTGAAGAACCGGAAATACGCAGTCAAGCCTGATAGTTTCACCCTTTGAAGTCACAATACCGTGAATTGATGCATCAGGTGAAATGTAAGCCGAAACAAGACTTCTCGACTTAGTCCATTCATCATTTGGCAAAAGGTTGATATCGTCGTTAAAGATATACCATCTGCCGTCTTTTGTTATACCGAGCAAAATAACATTATATTTGTTAAAATCAATATTTGAAATAATACCTTTAGCTGAAATACAGCTGATATCGTGTTCCGACGAAACACCGCCGAACATAATTGCAAGTGTCAATTTTTTATCCATTATAATTGCCTCTAATCTAATATATATTCGTATTATTTTAACATAATAATTAATAATAATCAATATTACATATATGGTTATTTGTACACAAATAGAAGTTTTTATATTAATAAATTTTATATATATTATAACATTTTAATTAAGATTAAAAAATGTCGTGACATTGCGCACCTTTAATGTTATAATAAGCTGATTAATCAGATATATAATATTTCAAAATCAGGAGAACGATATGGAAATTATTGATGTATTCAATATAGCTGAAAAGCAGCTTGCTCAAACTAACGAGGAGTTAAATTTTAAGAAAACAAATTCAGACGACGGCAGTGTGATTTTCGCTGGGGAAAAAGGTGCGTACAAAATCGCATACAATAAAGAAAACAACATTGTTTCCTTTGAATGTTGCTACGATTATCAAGCTGACGAGCCTAAGTTTGAAACTATTTCTCGCAGTCTTTTTGACCCTGAAACCTATAATGAAAAGGATGCAAAGTCACTCGGAAACGAAATTAACGATGAGATTGCAGGCATTTTCAAAACAAGGAAAAAGGTTGACCTTGACAAGGTTAAAATGCCTAAAGCCGTTTCAAGAACCAAGGTTAAAAACGGAATTATCAGCTATGACTGTGATTCGCTTGCAAACCGTTTCGGCGCACTCTACCCTGAGTTTAAGGACGATATCAAAGCCAACATTGTGGCTTACGGTGAATTTTTACCTGAAACTTTCTTTACCGAAAAAGGCACTGCAAAGGTGCTCGATGTTATCAAAAACGGCAATGCCGCTGAACGCAAAAAGCTTTTTAAAATGCTTAATGATGTTTACGAGGACGGCACAAACGAGGTTCAGGATGTTATAGGCGTAACTATTCTCGGCGCTATTCAAAACGACAAGGATATGATGGCAATATGCGACGAATATATGTCAGATTATATGTCGGGTCCGGTTCACGAAATTAACAAGCTTACCGCCAAGAAGAACAGCTCACTAATGAAGAAGCTTAAAAACCCACCTGCATATAAGCCTAAAAAGAAAAAGAATAACTTTATGCAAAACGCACTTCAGGCTCAAGATATTAACAGATAATAGGCAAACTAATGACAAAAAATGAAAAAAGATTAATTAAAAACGGTATTGTAACACCTCTTATAATATCGATTGTTCTCGCAATAATTTATGTTGCCGTATTCGGCAACTTTGTGTTTAACAATTACGGCAAAACTCAAATTACAAGCACCGGCTACAGCAACCTCAGTGAAATTACCAAATTTGACGGTTCGCCGGATGCAGATACAATTTCAAAATCGTTGCTTAAAAGCGTTGTTTCAAATGCGATTATCGGCAATATTGAAATCGGAAATGACAGTTTTGACCTTATCAACAATGCTGATTCGTTCTACGCTCTTGACAGATTTAATATTAATGCAGGCAACACTTTACCGGGTGAAACAGGTGTTTGCTTTGCCGAGGTTTATAAAAACCACGCATCAAGCATTAAGCTTTTGGCAAAGGGCGACACAATAAGTATAAATACATTTTATTCTTCTTATGAATACACGGTTGAGGATACCTATACCGCTAAAAACCTGCACGATTTAAAAAATGCCGGTGCAGGTCTTGGCAGAGCGCTTGTGCTTTATACCGACAACAGTGTCGGCGCAGGTATCGGCAGCGAATACTTTGTTTGCGTTGCAACTATGAAAAGCGGCGCAAAAGTGGAAGCATAAGGAGGTAAACAATGTCACTGCATAAATCAAGAAAAATAATCAGCATAATTCTTACCGTTCTTATCGCTTGCGGCAGTATACTTTTTTTCGGCACGCTTATTACAAAAGCAACTGTTATGTCGGAAAGTTATACAAGCTATGTGTTTGACAAGGTCGGTGTAAATAAAAATTCTAAAGAAGCATTTGCCAATCAAATAAAAGTGCTTGAGGCTCAAAGCGGCATACCGGCAAGAGTTTTTAACTCGGTATATAACTTTAACGACGCTACAAGCAAAACTGCTGTTGAACGCTTATTTTCTTCAAGCAATACCACGCTGAGCACAAACAGTCAGACTGACAAGTTTGAAAGACTTTGCAAGGAATACCTTGAGGGCAACAATATGCAGTATGACGAAGCATTAATTCACAACACTGCGCTTAAAGCCACCGAGGCTTACTCTAACTGCTTTGGTATGAAAAATACAGAGCAGATAAGTTCATTTATTAAAAATGTAAACGCTCATTACCAAAGCTATCTTTCAATCGGCGCATTGCTTTTTATTGTGCCGCTCGTACTTTTCATTATATTATTCAGGCGTTCGCTCGATGTTGCGTTTAACATCTTTTCTGCCCTGACCCTCTCGGGTTTATCTTTTGTTGTCAGCGGCATTGCAAGTCTTATTGCAAAGTTTGGTTTGCACGACATAACGCCGACAATATATCAACAAGCTTTTTACAGTTGTGTAAAAGGTGCATGCTATATAAGCATTATTTTCGGCGCTGTACTCACCATAATTTCTGTTATAGCGAACATCAAAATAACAAAAGCGCTTGACAGAAATAATCTAAGCAAATAATGCAAAATATTACAAGTCTGTAACCTATTCGACGGTTACAGACTTTTTTATTACATTCACTATATATAATAGTTTTAAATATATATAATATATAATATATTAGTATTAAGGTGCAAAGCCAAAAAGCCTTGTTTTTAAGCCAAATCGCCGATAATCAAGACTTTTAGGGCTCTTATTTTTGTTCGTTTTACAAACTGTTCTGTATTTTAACATTTTGTATATATAGTATGTCATTTTATTGTTTTACATTTTTTACACTACATATTGAGTTTTTAGATATTCACAAATTAAATTGTTACAAATTGTAAGAATTTTAAGTGGCATTTCTAATGATATCACAAAAAAATACTTTTTCACACTAAATCGTTAAAGAGTATAACCACAACATATAGTGTAACCGTTTTGTAACCATACTACAATGTTAAAATCGTTTGTGCAATCTATCCAAAATCTTACTTCTCAAATAGTTGACACATTATGCATTTGTCACTATAATGGCAATCGCTCGAGGAAATAATAACGGTGAAGCAGAAAAAACTATTCTGCTCGGTATGAAATTAAGTAGCTACATTCATACCGGTATTAGGAACAATGTTTCAAAGCGAAACCCTAATATTTCTATCAACAAAGGAGATTAAGATGACTAACCAATCAAACCCCGGCGACATACGAACAAAGAGTCGTAAAGTCGTAACGGCAGTAATTGCGTTCATTTTGGTTGCGGTAATTTTTGCCTCAACTGCTTTTGCTCAAATCATTTCTAACTACAAAGTTGAAATTATGGTTGACAATAACAAATACACAATTACAACAAATGAAACGGAACCTATCGAAATCCTGTCGCAAGCAAACATCGCACTCAACGATACAGATAAACTTGATATCAGCTCTTTTGAAGCAGGTAAGGGCGGTACAATTAAAGTTGACAGACTTAATGACATTCATGTTGAATTCAGCGGCATCATCAACACCTACAGTGTATACGGCGACACAGTCAAAGATGCGCTTAACGAAATCGGATTTAACACCAAAAATGTAAGCCTTAACTGTGCGCTTACAGACAATATTACAAATGATATGGTTGTTAAATACAATTCATCTGCATCATCTTCAATTACTGCAGACGGTGTAACTTATGAATACCCGATAGTAAGCGGTACTGTTCAAAATATCGTTAATGCCGCAGGTATTGTTCTCGGTGACGATGACTACACTTCCCCGTCTTTGGACTCTTCAATTAAAGACGGAACTAATGTTAAAGTAAACCGTGTAACTTATAAAGAAGTTACAAAAACAGAATCAGTAGATTATAAAACAGTTGAAAAAGAAAATTCCAAAGCATACGAAGGAATTGAAACCGTTGTTACAAAAGGCAAAAAAGGCAGTGCCAATGTAACATATCAAGTTAAATATGTTAACGGTAAAAAATCAACTCAAAAAGTTATAAATACAGATATCATTAAAAATGCCAAAAACGAAGTTGTTAAAGTAGGCGTAAAAGAAACAAAGGGCGCTGAAGTAACTTCAAACGGCGTTACAAGAAAAAACGGATATAAAGTAGGTCAAACCATCACAGGCAGATATACTCATTACTGTGCTTGCGGTAAATGCGGCACAGGCACAGGCAAAACCGCCAGCGGCAGAAAAGTATACAACGGTATGAAAAATCCATACTACATCGCTTGTAATTGGCTTCCTATGGGTTCAATCGTAAATATCGACGGTACAAACTACACAGTTGTTGACCGTGGCGGCTCAGGTCTTTCAAGACAAGGCAGAGTTGATATTTTCACCCCACAGGGTCACAAGGCTTGCTTCAAATACGGCACCGGCAAATGCACACTCACAATTATGCGTTTAGGCTGGTAATGTTATATAAATAAAGGTTCTAAAAAAAGGGGAAAGCAACTGCTTTCCCCTTTAGACTGTCGATAAAGTGGCTAAACCGTGCCGAGTTTTAAAAATTCAGTAGGAATATTCGTAAGGCAAAGGATTGCTCCTGCCGAAAACATTCTAATAAATTATTGTTTATCTTAACATAGGTTTCTCTCCTATCGACGGCGAAGCCGCCACTTCCCTCATCAGAGGGAAGCAAGAAAACTCGGCTCCCTCTGACGAGGGAGCTGTCAACTTTGTTGACTGAGGGAGAGAAAAAATACAATGTGGCGTAGCCGTCAACCTATTATAAATTATAATTTATATTATTGACAAATAATAATCATTGTGCTACACTCAAGACGGTTAGAGAAAGCTAACTAAAGGAGATGTTTGACAATGATTAAAACGACACTTGGTATTAACGGTATGGCTTGCGGTATGTGTGAATCGCACATAAATGATGTAGTAAGAAAAAACTTTAAAGTTAAAAAAGTAAGTTCTTCTCATACAAAAGGCTCTTGCGAAATTATAAGCGAAGAAGCGATTGACGAAGCAAAAATCAGAAAAGCAATCGGTGACACCGGTTATGATGTTACAGCCTTTGAAAGCGAGCCTTATGAGAAAAAAGGCGGTTTGTTTTCATTTTTGAAGAAATAAAAAAACACGCCCATGCGTGTTGACAATTAAAAATATGTATGATAATATAATTATAGACAAAGGGCTTATCGGACAGACGGTTAGCCCACAATAGTTAGATAAAAATAATCGTCCTATGTTTGGTAGACTGCAGGGCGGTTATTTTTTTATTATAAGAACAAGTGTAATAATAAGTACTAATGTAATTATTGTTGCATATTCCATAATATCTCCCTCCTCAGATAATTCTCAAGAGGGATGATAACCCTCTTGGATAAAAAAAGAGGGCTAACCGTCCACCGTATTCGACAGTATCCTTTGTCCAAGGAAAATTATAATATATATGATATTTTTTGTCAATAAATGACAGAAAGCTACAAAACAAAGCCTCCGATTTCTCGGAGGCTTTGTTGTTATATAAAATCAGTTATTCCACTCGTCAACTTGTGCCTTGAGCCAGGAGCACCAAGCGTCAACGCCTTCACCGGTTTTTGCAGAGATAAAGAAAATTTCTGCCTTTGGGTTAAGCTTTTTGATACGCTCAACCACTGCGTCATCGTTAAAATCAAACACGCTCTTTGTGTCAATCTTATTAATAAGAACCGCATCGCAAATTGAAAACATAAGCGGATACTTGAGCGGTTTGTCGTCACCCTCCGGTACTGACAAAATCATTGCATTTTTAACAGCACCCGTGTCAAACTCGGCAGGGCAAACAAGGTTGCCGACATTTTCAAGCACAACAAGGTCGAGGTCGGAAGTACCGAACTCGTCAATGCCCTGCTCCGTCATACCTGCGTCAAGATGGCACATACCGCCGGTGTGAAGCTGAATAGATTTAACACCCGTGTCGGCAATAGCTTTTGCATCAACGGAAGAATCGATATCAGCCTCCATTACGCCGATTTTCATATCATCTTTAAGACGGGAAATGGTAGCTTTAAGAGTAGTTGTTTTGCCGGAACCCGGAGAAGACATAAGATTTAAAAGGAAAGTGTGTTCCTTTTTCAGCCTGTCCCTTACCCTATCGGCTTCTCTATCATTATTTTCAAAAACACTCTTTTTAATTTCGATTACTTTAAATTCATCCATTAAAAACAGCTCCTTAACTGAGTTTTGAAATTACTGTTTCTCTTGTGATATTCTGCTTTCTTGCATTTTCATTATGAGGAACGGCACGAAGAATTTTACCGTCGTAACGAGATACAAGATATTCGCACTTTTTGCCGTCAAATTCAAGAGATTCAAGCGAATACTTTTCCGCAAGAGGAACTTGCTTTGCAAGATTTGACTTTTCTGTAAGCGCACCGGTTGGGCAAAGGCTTACGCAAAGACCGCAATTTGTACACTTTGTCTGGTCAAGCGGCAAAGCAAAAGCAGGAGTTACGCTTGTTTTGAAGCCACGACCGAGAAGACCGAGAACGCTTAGTTGCTCAACTTCACGGCAGGAACGAACACAAAGACCGCAAAGAATACATTTAGCAGTATTTCTTTCGATAAATGAGTTATTGTCCTTAGTATATTTCTGTGGCATTTCACCCGCAAAACGCTCAGGGTGAATATCGTACCTCTGTGCAACGCTCAAAAGCTTACACTTAAAATATTCACGGCAACCGCATTCAAGGCATCTTGAAGCTTCTTTCTTAGCTTCTTCAACTGTTAAACCGAGTGAAACTTCATCGAAAGTATGCTTCCTTTCCTCGGCAGGGAGAACCGAAGCGACAATCTGTGCCTCTTTATCTTTACCCGAAAAGTCGATTTTATCCTCGTCACGCTTGCTGATATAGCGCTCGGTAAAATCGAGTGTTTCGCCGTTCAAGTAAGCGTCAACAACCTTAACGCACTTATCTGCTTCTCCGATAGCGGCTATAGCGATTGAAGCGCCCTTATTTGTTGCATCGCCGATAGCAAATACGCCGTCAAGATTTGTTGCAAAAGTATCTTCGTCGGCTGAAATTGTACCCCTTTGAGTGAGGTCAACAACGCCGTCAAAATCAGCGCTGTCAAGTTTTTGACCGATTGCCATAATAACGCTGTCAAGCGCAATATATTCGGTCTTGCCCTCGATTGCAACCGGTTTTCTTCTGCCCGAAGCGTCAGGCTCGCCGAGTTCCATAAGTTGGAGAGTCATACCCGAAACCTTACCGTTTTCAGCGTGAATTTCAAGAGGGTTAGTGAGGAACTTGTAAGTTACGCCTTCTTCCTTAGACTCTTTAATTTCAATTTCTTCCGCAGGCATTTCCTTTTCGGTTCTGCGGTAAATTACATAAACTTCCTTAGCGCCGAGACGAACAGCAGTTCTGCAAGCATCCATAGCGGTGTTACCGCCGCCGCAAACAGCAACTCTTTCGCCGATTTCTACAGGGTTGCCCTGAATTACGCTTCTAAGAAAATCTATACCGCCCCAAACGCCCTTTGCATCTTCACCCTTAACACGCATAGGAGTTGACTTCCAAGCACCCGGAGCAAGGATAACGGCATCGTTTACGCTTCTGAGGTTTTCAAGAGTAATATCTTTACCAAGCTTAACATTGTTACAAAGGCGAACACCTGTTTTTTCAATAAGCTTAATTTCAGAATCGAGAACTTCCTTTGGCAAACGATATTGAGGGATACCGTAGCGAAGCATACCGCCCATTTTATCCATCATATCAAATACGGTAACTTCGTGTCCAAGCTGAGCAAGGTAATAAGCAGAAGTTAAACCTGCAGGACCGCCGCCGACAATGGCAACTTTTTTGCCTGTTTTAGGCGCACACTCAGGAATGAAGCTGTCACCTTTAAGGTCAAGGTCGGCAGCAAAGCTCTTGAGCTGAACAATATTGATAGGTTCTTCAACCTTGCCTCTGCGGCAAGCCTTTTCACAAGGGTGAGGGCAAACACGGCCGATAGAAGCAGGAAGCGGAATTTTATTTTTAATAAGTTTTAACGCACTGTCAAATTCGCCGTTAGCGATAAGGCCTACATATCCCTGACAATCTGTATTTGCAGGGCAAGCAAGTTGGCAAGGAGCAACGCAGTCGCCGTCGTGAGCCGACATAAGAAGTTCCATAGCAATTTTTCTTGACTTAACAACTCTTTCGCTTTCGGTATTGATTACCATACCGTCGCTAACCTTTGCCGAGCAAGAGCGAAGAAGTTTTGGTATACCCTGTGCCTCAACAACACAAAGACCGCAAGCACCGTAAACTTCTACTGCTTCGTCATAGCAAAGAGTAGGAATATAGATACCGTTTGCCCTTGCGGCTTCAAGAATTGTACTGCCCAAAGGAGCAGTGATTTCTTTACCGTTTATAGTTAATTTTACATTTTCCATTTTATCTGCCCCTCCTTACTTTCTTACTACTGCACCGAAATGGCAGGTAGCAATACACTTTCCGCACTTGATGCATTTGTTTACATCAATAGTGTGAGCGCTCTTAACTTCGCCTGAAATAGCATTTACAGGGCAATTTCTTGCGCAAAGAGTACAACCCTTACACTTATCCTCGTCGATAGAATATTCAATAAGAGCAGAACATTCACCCGACGGACATTTCTTTTCATTAATATGAGCTTCGTATTCGTCACGGAAATATTTAATAGTAGTCAATACAGGGTTTGGCGCAGTTTGACCGAGACCGCAAAGCGCACCGTCCTTAATACCGTAGCAAAGTTCTTCAAGAAGTTCGATATCACCCGGCTGTCCGTTGCCCTCGGTAATTCTTGTAAGAATTTCAAGCATACGCTTAGTACCGATACGGCAATGAATACACTTACCGCAGCTTTCCTTAGCGGTGAAATCGAGGAAAAACTTAGCCATACCTACCATACAAGTACCCTCATCCATAACAACCATGCCGCCTGAACCCATAATTGCACCTGTTGCGCCGAGCGCCTTGTAGTCAATAACGGTGTCAATAAGGCTTGCAGGGATACATCCGCCGGACGGACCGCCCATTTGAACTGCCTTGAACGCTTTGTCGCCTTTCATTCCGCCGCCGATATCAAAAATAACATCACGCAAAGTTTTACCCATAGGAATTTCAACAAGACCGCTGCGCTTAACCTTACCGGTAACGGCAAATACCTTTGTACCCTTTGAGCCCTCTGTGCCCATTGCGGCAAAAGCTTCACCGCCGTTATTTATTATCCAGCTTACATTTGCAAAAGTTTCAACATTGTTGATATTTGACGGCTTTCTCCAATAACCGCTTTGAGCAGGGAAAGGAGGTTTAAGCCTTGGCATACCTCTGTGACCCTCGAGTGATTCGATAAGCGCTGTTTCCTCACCGCAAACAAATGCGCCGGCACCTGCTTTAATAGTCATTTTGCAGCAAAAATCTGTACCGAGAATATTGTCGCCGAGATAACCTGCTTCGGTAGCCTGCTTAATAGCTCTTTCAAGCCTCTTAATAGCAAGAGGATATTCCGCTCTTACATAAACTACTGCATTTTTTGCACCGATAGCATACGCACCGATAAGCATACCCTCAATAAGAGTATGAGGGTCAGATTCTATAACGGCTCTGTCCATAAATGCGCCCGGGTCGCCCTCGTCGGCATTACAGATAAGGTATTTTTCCTCACCCTCGCTCTGCCTTGCGGCATTCCACTTGAACCAAGTCGGGAAACCTGCGCCGCCACGACCTGCAAGACCCGAAGTTTTGATAACCTCAATAACATCTTCAGGGCTCATAGTGGTAAGCACTTTTTTAACAGCGGTGTAGCCGTCAGCCTCAACAAAATCTGAAAGTTCGTCAGGGTTGATAATACCGCATCTTCTAAGCGCAATACGGGTTTGCTTATTTAAAAATTCTTTATCTTCATCGGAAACAAGGAGAGAAGAAATTACACTTTCATCGCCTGTTTTTGCATATTCGGCAATTTTCTCAGCGTCGGCTTCGGTTACACGAACAAGCCTTTTAACTTCTTTTCCGTCTTCGTAAATATCAACGATAGGCTCAAGGTAACACATACCTATGCAGCCTGCAATAGTAAGCTTAGCGCCGTTTAAATCTTGCTTTAAAAGCGCCTGCCTAACTTTTTCTGCACCTGCGGCAATACCGCAAGAACCTTCACCTACAACAATTTTCATTACTCTGCCTCCCTTAACTCTTTAAGAATTTTTTTCGTTTTCTCAGGAGTGAGTGAGCCGTATGTGTTCTCATTAATCATCATAACCGGTGAAAGAGAGCAACATCCGAGGCAGGCAACACATTTAAGCGAAAACAAACCGTCATCGGTAGTTTCACCGTCTTCTATACCAAGTTCATCCTTGATTGTTTGCAAAATAAGTTCACTTGAATTTACATGGCAGGCAGTACCCTGGCAAAGCATAATAAGATACTTGCCGACAGGGGTAAGACGAAACTGGGTATAGAAAGTAGCAACACCCATAATTTCACTTTCCGCAATTCCTGTGCGCTCGCTTATGTAAATGATTGCATCCTTCGGCAAATAGCCATAGATATCTTGAGTTTTTTGTAATATGGTAATCAGAGAACCTTTAACCTGAGCAAGTTCGTCAAGAACTCCCTCAATCTGCCCAAGGTCAATTTTCTGTTCCACAAAAACACCTCCAAAAGTTATTTTATCACTGAGTTTATAAATTAAACACTAATTATAATACAGTATAAAAGCCTGAGTTTCAAGATTATATTTTAAAATATATAATTATTTAATATATGGTTAAAATATGCTAACAAATATTTTCGGTTAAACTAATCTAAAACAAAAAGTCTGCCGTATTAATTAATAAAAGCTATACAAATTCTTTAGGTTCATTGACCATGTTGAAAATTTATGATATAGTTTATTTAATCTAAAAGGCGAAATACGAAATATTTTTGATAATGGAGGCTATTTAATTTATGTACGAAAAAATGAATAAACTTGTAAGAGATAATATACCCAATATAATAGAGCAACAAGGGGATAACCCGGATTTTGTAATTCTTGATTCTTTTGATTATTATAATGAATTAAAGAAAAAACTTACGGAAGAAGTAACCGAATTTACTAATTCAGATGATGTCATAGAATTATGTGATCTTGTCGAGGTAATAAGTGCTATTTTAGACTACAAGAACATTAACAATAAGGAATTTGAAGAAATGCGTTTGAAAAAGAACAAAACCAATGGCAAATTCAAAAATAAAATATTCCTTAACGGTGTCCATCGAATGTCGTAACTATACAAAACTTTAATAGTGCCAATTAATATGTGTTGCCGCAAGTTCAAGTCTTGTTTGGTTATATAAAAAACAAAAGACACCCTCACGGATGTCTTTTATTTTTGGTCGAGGTGCACAGAACTGAACTAGCCTTCTACGAAACAGTTCACTGAACTGTTTCTCCCAAATTCGTTACTCCTTAGGTCGCCGAATTTGCAATCCGGGTTCCCCGGCAAGTTGCAAAACTTGTTGGGGAAAAGGAAAAAGGAATGAAGTGTTTACTATAAATTTTCAAAGAATAATCACTTATAAGAAAATTTATTCAAACACGAATTTTCTTTTGACGAGCCGCAAGTTCAAGTCTTGTTTGATTATATAAAAAATAAAAGACACCCTCACGGATGTCTTTTATTTTTGGTCGAGGTGAGTCGGGTAAATCCGAACAATTATTCAATTCATCAAAGGTAATGGTTTTTGTTGACTTTTTATAGTTAAAGAAAAATTTGATTTTATCATCATAGATAATTATTGAATTTACAAACAAATCAACAAGCTTTTGTCTTTGCTCACTTTTTGAAATATCTAATTTTTTCAATTGGTCAAACCAAAATTTGAATTGCTTTTTAGTAAGCATTGGATTTTCTATTGACTCTTTTGAAATGGACATTTCAATATCATTTTTGCGTTGCTCTAAATCAAGCAATCTTTCTCTTGTCGATTTTGTGCTGATACCTTGCTCAATCGCATCTACAATATTTTTTATACCTTTTTCTGTTTGAGCGAGCTGTTTTCTTAAAAGAGGTAACTGTTCATTTTCTTTGTGTTGAGCATCGTATGCTAAATCAATAAGAGTGTTGATTAAATCTTCATCATTCAGAAATTCCTGTATATATTTAATTGTCATATTCTCAATCAAATCTTTTCTGATTGATTTCATATCGCAGCCTTGATGCTTTTTGTGATTAACACATTTATAGTAACGATATTTTTTACCTTGAGCATTTGTCCCGCTTTCACCAACCATAAAGGATTTGCATTTACCGCAAAATAATTTAGTAGTTAAGATATAGTCATCATCAGCCTTATGGCTTGATGGTGCTTTTTTCGTTTTAGCAAGTCGGTCCTGAACTTTTTCAAAAAGTGATGTAGAGATAATAGCAGGTATTCCGTCTTTGATGGTAATATCCTGAAAAGTATATTCACCAAGATATTTTCTGTTAGTTAACATTCGAGAAATAACATCAATAGAAATCTTACCACCTCTGCTGTTTTTTACACCTTTCATATTCAGCTCATCACGGAGCTGTTTCATTGTCATGCCGTCTGCATAATGCTCAAAACACTCAACAACAAATGGTGCAACACTCGGATCAATTTGAAAATGCTTGCTTTCATCTATATAATAACCAAGTGGGACACTTCCACCATTATACTTACATTTCAAAGCATTTTCTTTCATTCCACGACTTACTTTTTCGGCAAGCTCCGCAGAGTAATATTCAGCCATACCTTCAAGCACAGATTCAAGAATGATACCTTCTGCACCACTGCTTATTGCTTCAGTTGCAGATACAACTTTAACACCGTTCTTTTTGAGTATGTTTTTATAATGAGCAGAATCATAACGATTACGGGCAAAACGGTCTAATTTCCAGACAAGAATAACGTCAAATTCACCTTTTGCACTATCCTTAATCATTTTCTGAAACGAAGGACGATTATCAGTTTTAGCAGAAAAAGCACGGTCGATATATTCACCGACTATTTGAATATCGTTATGCTGTGCAAAAGCAGTACATTCTCTCAACTGACCGTCAATAGACTCTTCTCGCTGATTTTCACTCGAATATCTTGCATAAATTACACCGTTCATATCATCACCTCACCCGCATTGTAACGCTCATTAAAACTTTTTGCAACTAATATTCATTAAAAAATATTATATGAATTTTATTACAATTTCTATAAAGACTTCACCGATAAATTATCTATTTCATTTTCCATACATTCTTTATCACGCATTATTTTCCATTTATCAATCCAATATTGTTTTGTTTTATATAATTTGTTTCCTTTAATTGATAAAATCAATTCTATAATAACTAATAATATCGGGCTGATTACAGCTATCCAAAAATCAAAATTTATTTTATAAGTCATATTTAAAAATCTTACTACAAACAATATGTAACAAGAAATTGATAGTATCAAACAATCATAGTTAATATTACTTCTCAAAGCCTTTGTAATATTATTATTAATTGAGATGTTTAATTTATGGTTTCTTGTTTCCCAATTATAGTTCTTGTTTTTATGTTCAATAAATACAGCAATATATGCAGAGATTTTGACCATTGCCGATCTGTAATAAATTACTCTTAATGATACTGGTATTATAACACAAAAAGGTAAAAGGAAAAGATAAGCATTGTTTTGGGAAAATGCAAAAGCTAAAATAGCAACGGTGGTTGTAATTGCAAACATAATCAATTTATTATGCAATTCAATTTTTTGCAATACCTCTGCTCTTAAAGTATTATATTCTTCATTCATAAAATGCCTCCAAATAAGTATATTTTAATATGATATAATTCCGGATATTGTAATTATCAAAACAATTTTAATATTATTTTTACTTGTCCGAATTTTGTATTTAACTTAGCTATAACAATTATTATTGAAACATCTCATATCACTAAAAACAAGTGCTATGAGATTTTTTTATATACAGCTATGCTTATTTTTTTTGATTCCTAATATGCATAAAAATACACCTATGATTCCTAAAGGCAAATAAAAGCAACATAAATTCGTGTATGTTATTTGATTTATTACATATAGCGGGAAAATAGTATAACGACCACCTAAAATTAAACTACTTATTATATAAAGCAAATCAATCATAATTACAATTGTCAATGATTTAGTATAAAAGAGAAGAAAATAAGAAAGACCAAATAGAAAAATTGAAATAAGGAAAATTGAAATAAAAATCGGTAGTGCTGTATTAATCACACAGCAGGTAATCACTGCAATGATTGACATATTAAAAAACAAGCTGCAGAATGCACCGAGTATAACGATAATAGATCAGGAACTGTGGCAGACACTGATAGACTTGAACAAAGACCAAACGACATTGCTGGAGGATACAGCAGATATACAGACAGTGAAAACCTGTACAGAGAATTCAAAGAAAGCAGTGAAAACGGAACTGATAAATCAAACGGATTCTCTGAAAGCGAAGATAGAGGATTTAGAGAAACAGGTTGGGAATCTGAACGAGAGTATCTCTTCAGTGGAGAAGCGATTGAAGAAGACGGACAATATATCGGAAGAACTGAAACAGAAATGGTTACCACTACTGATTGGAGTACCGACAGCAGTACAAATCCTATCCTGGACAGTTTATATACTCTGGCAAGTGCTGCAAAAATAATACAAAAACCAACAACAAAAACGCCAAGACAAGCAAAAAACAAAAAGAAAGGTCTTGGGCAAAGAGAAGATGACCACAGCGGAGATTATCAGAATAACAATGAACTCTACTACGGACCATCTATGTAACAAAACAAAAGTCCTGTTGAGTAATCGGCAGGCAGAAAGGATAATATATGATAATTAAAAATATGAATAGGATAAATAAATTAGGATAGGAGTAATATAGAAAACTAATAAAAGAACTGTTGCCGTATGGCAGCAAGCAAAAACAAAATCTATGAAGAACTGAATCTATCAAAAGAAGATTTGCAATCATTGGTAAGATGTTTTCTACCAGATATTCAAGCGTACTTCAAATCAGAAGAAGGCAGAAAAGCTTATGAAGATTGGGAGAAAGAAAATCCATAAACAAATATTCAGCGAGGACTTAGTCCTCGCTGTTGCTATTTATTGGTTATTTGTTTTATATGCATCATTGTGTATTTTAGGTGTTGCTATATTACCAAGTAAGTATGAATTTATAAGTTTTTTGTCTGCTCTTTCAGAAGTACTGCCTAATGATAATAAATTAGAAGTATTATCAATTTTTTCCACTAACCAAATTTCGTCTTTTCTTAGTAACTTGAAATCTAACAACAAACTTTCATGCGAAGTAACAATCAACTGACATTTTTTTTGAGGCGCTTTTTCAGTTAAATACGCATGGATAAAATTATATGTCAATAAAGGATGTAAACAACGATCTATTTCGTCAACGATATATGTAACATCATCTTCTTCTTGAAATAAAATTTCCATTAATTTAAATATTTTTTTTGTTCCATCAGGTTCTTCTGACATCGAAAATTCAGCATTAGAATTTCCATGATAAAAAACAATTGTTTTACATCTTAATTCTCCTGACGACAATTCTGCTAAATAAAAGTTATCATTAATCCCAAACATTGCTTGAGAATGCATTGCGTTTTCTAAATCTGATAAGAGTTTGTTTTTAAAATCTTGAAATACTTCTCTTGGAAGTTGTAAAGCAATTTTTTCAAGAGGACAATTAACAAACTCATATTTGGAAATTGATAAATCAAAATCATTGAAGAATTTTTGCACTTTTTCAATGTTTTTTGTAGACATAAAATATGCATAATCATTGAGAATGGATTCTGGCGATTTAACAATTAACTTATATCTAAACCAATCATAAATATTCTTTATTACTAAGGCTTCATCAAAGTCTTCAAAAATATTTTTATATTGATTTAGATTTTTTAAAAAAAGGATACTATTTTCCGCTTTTATTCCATCCGCGTATACCTGTAATTTATTTATTAATTCTTTATTACTAAAGTATTCACCAATTATATATTTGCCTTTTTCTATATCCCTACTAAATATTGTTATTTGTTTGCCGTGCTTTAACAGGGTTAACCATTCATTTTTTAAATCGTTATTGGATAAAATTAATTCAAAACCATATTTATATACTTCATTATTCAATTCGATTTCGTATTCAAATATAGATGTTTTAAATTTATTATCCTCATTAATTTTATAATATTTTGATATTACTGAACTATTATTTCTCTTTAAAATATAACTCTTTGAAAATTCAATAGCTTTTACTAAATTTGATTTACCAGATCCATTAGCACCAAAGAGAGAGGCGAATTTTAAAATTTTGCTATAATCACTTTTATATACCCTATCATTAAAGGTTCTTCCTTTTCCAGCAGTTAAATTAAAAACAACCTCATTTTGAAAAGAAAGGAAATTTTTCACTTTAAATCTTATTAACACATATACCATCTCCGTTTTAAATGAATTATACGATTTTTGAGTAATTAAGTCAACAAATATGACAGTATTGTAACCTAAAATTTCGATTTGTTAAATAATTTAACGAAAATTCCGGGAAATTTATTGACAATTTGATATGTATGGGGTATACTATGTATAGAATTTTATTGACAATATTTTACTATATGTTGAATATGTTAATAAAATTTCACATTAAAAATAGCGAACTCATTGAGTTCGCTTAAATAAGGAAATACCGCTAGAAAAAATCCAACATATCTCCCGATAACATTTGATATGATACCATAAGTTTTCTCTTTTGTCAAACAGAATTTTATGTTTCTAGCGAGAAAGGCGGCTTGATTATGGCGAGAGTAAAAGTTACTCGTGAGTCTGAATCAGGAAGGAATTTAGGGTTTGTTGATACAAGTACAGGTTCCAAAATGACAAGGGCTCAATTTGTTAGTGAGATCAAGCGTGGAAGTTATGATGAATATTATGTACGAAACATAAATGGAATCCCAACTCCATGTGGAAAACCTGACAATAACAAGAAAAACAATTTAGGTTAATTAACTAAAATCAAGCCCTTTGTTAAGCAAAGGGCCTTTTTATTTAAGAAGGAGAACCAACAAAATGGATTATATATCAAACTATTTATCTGGAAATCTTCCAAGGCATTATAATATTGATTATGTTAATATAGATATTGACAAAGATCAAAGGCTTTTTATAGATCCTTTGTTAATCGAAAAAGACAATACAGCATTTGGATTAATTGCGAACAGAAAAGTCTCGAGCTATTTTCGAGAAATGTATAGGCTTTATAAGAACAATAGCCCTATACAAGAACGGATGAAGCTGTTTTCTCACTGCCATGAAATTCAGTCTACTCATTTAGGATATGCTACAACAAAATCAGGTAGTGGAAATACTCCTGAAGGTATGAATCTAATCTTCAGTGGAGTAACTAATTACATAAAAAACTGCAATTTAAAACGCACATATGAAGCGGTATTATTTACTCCGAATTTTGCGGAAGATGGATTATCAGACCTAATTACTAATGTTATTTTTAAGGAATTGAGCGAATTTACAATTTCCCAATGTAAAAAATATGGTTATCCTACCACTTCATCAAATGGTAATAGATATTATTGGGATGATGTATCAAATACTTGGAAAAAATATACAGGGGAAGCGCTAGTTATAAATGGCAAGGAAATTTTGCTTGTTCCAAAACGGATTGTTCAAACCAAATATCGCTTCACTACAGATAATTATATACGAAGTGTAATTGTTGAAAATATTTGTAAAGATAAAGCGACATATGATAATAATGGTAAAGAAATTAGACCTCCAAAGGGTAAAATAAGAGAGAAATTAATTGAAGAATATGGTTCTCAATTTAATGTTTCAACTTCATTTACTTTGCAAAAACCCGATAATCTTGATATATACTACAGTATTATTTCAGGAAAATATAATGATTATGCATTATCCGATGATCAATTAGATGCAATCATTTATAAAAATTCAGCTAATTAAAAGCTAAATCATTATGAGCAAACAAAAAATCCGAACACACCATCTTTAATGATGAAGTTCGGATTTTTCTTGTTTGGTCGAGGTGACAAGACTTGAACTTGCGGCCTCTGCGTCCCGAACGCAGCGCTCTACCAAGCTGAGCTACACCTCGTTTTATATAGCATTAAGATTATATACGAAAAATTCAAAAAAGTCAAGAAAAAAGATAACAAAACGCTCAAGCTTTTGCCCGAGCGTTTTCTCATAATTATCTAAAAAGCAAATAGCAATAAACAGTACCGTTGTTATTTAAACTCATAACTTCATTCCTGATTGTATTCACTTGCTGCGGAACTGTTAATGTCTTATCCGTAGGGTTAAGTTTCATTCCGTAACTTGAAGCAATAGCGGATGCAAAGCCGAAATACGAATAGCCCTGATTTGTACTTGTATCTCTGACATACGGCGGAGTATTATGTGCAAAAACCACAGCCGCAAGCGGAGTGAACGGACACTTGGTTTTAATTGTTTGATATTCACTTCCGCTTCCCGCATAAGCACCGTAAAACACATTCTTATCCCATCTCGTTCTGTCATCACTTGACACATGAGAAAGCGTGTCCTCAATATGTTGTTTTATTTGACTGTCGATAATCTCATTATCATTACAAAAGTCAATTCGTTGCGGCTTATCACTGCCGCTCCATAAATTTAAACCTAAACTTGTTTTGTTTGAACTGCTCATTTAAACACCTCCCAAACTGTCAATAAATGAAAATGACGCAGTTGCCAAATAGTCCCATTCGTTTGCATTAAAATCAAACGAGTCTAAATCATCAAAAGAATATCCGCCACCTCCGTATTCAGCAATAACTCCGGGGCATAAATAAGTGTTAAGATATTCAACCGCTTTTTTTAAATAGTTAAAATCGTTATCGCCGAGAGTTACCGTAGTTACAAATTTTCTGCATTTGCAAGAACCACCCGGCACATATTTTCTTGAATACAAACTTCTATAATCGTCATAAACATAATTTTCACTGCTTTTTGAAAAACTGTTTCTAAGCTCTTCTTCATCATATTCTTTGAGTCCAAACAGCGAGCAATATTTTTCAATACCGTACTGCCCCATTGAATCAAAAAAGAATTGATTAAATATATTTAAAAATTTTTCATCAACAATGTCGCAACCTGCAGAAATTGCACCGGCAAAGCCTTTAATTTCAGCATTGTTTGAAGCGCCGGCTTTAATTTTATTTAACAAATCGCATATCCTTAAATAAGCATCATCCGACACAAAGTTCCACCTCCAGTTCGGTTAGGTTCAAATATTCCTTTGCACCGCAAACGATTACATTATCATTAAGCAATTTATCGCTTTGGATTGAGATATCGTTTACGCCATCAATTTTAAATACCGCCTTTTTAAGGTCGTCAAGAATTACAGTTTTGCCTATTTTCTTTCTGTCAAGAATTTCAAAAAGAGCATTATAGATTTCCTCTTTCTGTTTTTCTTTGTCAAAAATCGCATCAACATATACCTTTGCTTTCAGGTTGAAATCTGATTTTTTTGCTTGTTCAACAGTAAGATATATACCAAAAAGCTGAATTTGAGGAATAAGACGGGATATGGTATATATGTCCATATCGTCAATATCGTGATTTGTTGCTACAACTACAGTAATATTACCGCCGTTTTCACTCGGCAGCACAACGCAATCATCATATTCTTCCTGATTTTTAATAATACTTTCGATAGATTTAACATTATATCCGTTTAAAGGAAGCTTAAAATTTTCAATAATTCTTTTTCTGAAAGCACTGTCACTCTCGTCGTCAGTACCACCTTTGATTTCATTATTGTTGGCAACTCTTTCGACCTTTGCCGGAGCATTGACAAGCACAGCAACTTCATTTGGCAAAGCGTTGTATTTATCGCCTGTTTCAAGAGCTTCAACACTTACATCAACGCTTGTTTGACCTGCCGATATCGTTGCCGAATTAAGCGTTTTGTAACTGATAAGCGGATTACTGAGTTTTGAACAAATAGTGTTTTCTTCAATAACAATATCATCATCTTGCGCTTCGCTCACGCTGAATGTAAGCACACCCGATGCCTTTCGTCCCGTCTTTCTTTCACACATTCTCATGTACCCGTGCCTGTCAAGATACTCGCCGCCCGCGCTTTGAACAAAGGCCTGTTTCAAAATAAAATCACCGTAACACGAAAGCGAATAAAGTTCACTTGCCGCCGCTTCTATCACTTTGTATTCAAATGAATTTTCATTAAGTTTTTGTCCGCTTTTATCAAAATAAGCTTGAGCCATCTTGTCGAGTATTTCATTGTAAGTACAATTCATAATTTTATACTCACCTGCCTTTGCTCATTATTTACCAAAATCTCCAAAAAAACAAAATCACCGTCAAATTTTGCGTTTTTAACATAAACGCCGTCAATATCTTTCAGTGCAGACCTTACAAACGATAAAAGTAATTTTTCATTATCAAGCGATTGCCTGATTTTTGAGCCGAAATCTTTGTCGGGATAAAATTCTCCTTTATTGCAAAAACAAGCACTTTGGCACGATTTTAAAGTCTGCTCAATTTTTTCGTTAACTTCGTTCAATAAGTTTTCCCTCCTTCGTTATCGTTGCTCCGTTAATTTCAACGCTTCCGTCATTTTTAAGATAAATATATCCGCCAAAAGATGACGAAATTTTGATTTCACCCATTTTTAAGGCGGAAGCGTCACTTTTTACACCCAAACAAACCTGCTCCCCGCCGCCCTGGCTGAGAAGTAGCTGAGTACCGCTCGGAACACTTGCGTTGTAGCCGAACGGTGCATAAACACTTATGCTTCGCTCAACTCCCGTAGATGTTGCTTCAATAGAGCCGTCAATATTCATCGTCAATTCTCCGCACTGGGTCGGAGGTTCGGTTTGTTCTTTGATAATTTGTTTACTTATCCACATAATTTACCTCTTTGATATCAATATTTTTACTCAAAATCAATTTTGTTTTTTCGCCGTTTGAATCGTAATAATAAATCTTTTCAGATAAAAGATAATCGTCAAAATTTCCGATTTCACACCGAATATTAAAACGCTGATAGAGTTCTTCCTCAACATATCCCAAAACGGTAAGTTCAACATTCTTGTAGTTTTTGAAAGACTCTTTAAACATATTTGATATTTTATAGTTTCTTTGCCACGGTGCATATGAAGCTAAGTTAACATATCTTTGCCTGAAAAAGCCGTTTGCCGCCGCACTTTTAGACAGAGTATGACAGTCATATTTAAGTGAAACATCCTTTTTGTAATGAACGGCAGATATCGGCTCGCTCCTGTTAATAACACTTTTGACTGAAACAATTTTGTTATTATCAAGCTTAACCGTATTATCGCTCGGCTTCAAAAGTACAATTTCATTGTTTGTATTAACTCTGATTTTATATGTACTTATCATTGAAACAAAATTATTAAGTGCTCCGAAAAGGGAAGAAGAAGCCGACACTTCATATTTCCTATAACTGCATATATCAGGCAAACTGCATTTAAACCCATACGGTTTTGCATAAATTGTATAAAGGCTGAGTGCCGACGGTCGATTATATGTATAAGCTTGTGCCTGGTTATCAACAAGCACACAGGCACTCGACCTTGCGTAGATATACAGCTCAACACCGTTTTTGTCGGCAGTCGCCCTTTGGCAGTCACAATAGCCGCTAAAAATCAATTTTTCATCCTTATACGCTTCTACCCTTTCAATTTCGCCGGGTAAATTTTTCATAACAAACTCCACACTCAGGCTGTCACAAGCCGCATCTGCCGACTGCGTTAAAACTGCCTTTTTTATGTGTTGCAGTTTAATAACTTTTTTATCAACCGTTATCACAACAATTTTCATTTAAGTACCACCTTATCGCCGGTTTTAATATCAAAAGGAGTAGGAAAATTATTTTTTCCCATAATCATATCAATGCTCACGCCTGTCCTGTAAGCAATATCAAATGCGTTTTCACCAATTTGAGCAACAGTGTAATCTAATTCGATTTTTTCCCTCTTGTCACTGCAAACTTCAACAAAAGAAAACGAATAGTCCATCCCGTCTTTTGTCGCATTTTGACTGTAAACAAATTTTTTGAAGTATGCATTAATAGGATAAAGCGACGGACAATGAAGTTCGCCTGCTGTTCCCTGCTTCAATAAATAGGAAAGGTAAGCGCAAACTTCTTGAGCTTCTTTTCCGTAAAATGTTCCGTTTCCCGTCACTTTTATAGGCTTTTGAGCAATATCCTCCACATTGCTTTTTTCACCGTAAATCGATTCTGTTTGCAAATCTCTTTCACTTGAAATCTCAATATGCTTAGGGTTTTGAGGAAAAACAAAATCTTTATATCGCATTTTAAAATCTTTCATCAATTTTCAGTGGAGCTGTCATAACGATTTTGGTCAAGGCGAATAATCTCGCTGATAATTTGTGCTCTTTCAAATTCATCGTCCACCACTTTCACCTCCGAATTCAAAATTTGTTTTAAAGGTAAATTCACTTTTCAAAACTACGGCTTTGGCATATTTTGAATATTCGCATTTGTAGCTTTTTATCGAAACGATATCGCAGTCGCTGCTTACTCTGCAAATATTGTAAAAAATCGTTTTGGCAAAGTCGGCATTGATATGCGGCACATATATATCGGCACGAATACTTGCTTCTCCGCTTTTGGCGTTGTCGCCTATTTCACAAGGAGAAAACTGTGTGCTTCCCAAATAAAGCGCAACGACATTTTGCTTTATCTGACCCGAATACGAGGCATTCGCAAAAGGCTTGACGATTTTTATATCTTTAAAAAAGTCATCACTTTTAAGCTTTTTGGCAAATTCATTAACAAATAAATCAATATTCATCGTATTTTGCCTCCTTAACTTCTCTTGCAATTCCCGTAAAATAAATAACTTCATTATTTATTTTCACACTGTTTCTTCGCATAAAAGAAAACTTTTTGCCGTCAACGATAAGATTTGCATCATCGCTCAAAGAAGTAATATCGTGCGTAAGAGGTCCGATATACAAATAATATCTTCCCTCGCATATGCCAATCATACTGACATCATCGTCAAACATACTGCTCTTTCTTCGCCATAATGATTCAAGAAAACATTTAAACGGCATAGAAGTCCAGTTACCGTCACTCAAAACTGCATTGCTGCCTGTTTTGTCAATCTGTCTTTTTATAATGTTCGATATGTTCATATCAAATCACCTCAAACGCAAAGCTTTCATCTTTTAAAAAAGCCGAACACTTTGCAAGGGCAAAGTCGCATATTGCCCTTGCATTGTCCAACGCTTCGCCGGTGTCAAGCGAATATGATATATCGCCGGCTTTAAATGATGAAATACCGTCTGACTGATTTGTAAGAAGACACTGATAATATGCTCTTGCCGCACAAAGAAATACTACGCACGCTTTGTTTTCATCCTCTTTATTTTTAAGAAGTGAACTTACATATTCTGCCTCAGCTTCCATAAACGGTTCAAACTGCTTTGCTTCTTCTTCGCTGTAAGATGAAAGAATAATAAAATCTTTTTTTATCAAACTTAAATCAGTCATTTATTCACCCTGCCTTACGCTTTTTTAAGCATTTTGCAAGCGTCGGTATAAAGCGCATTGAAGCCCACGATAGTCGATACGCTTGCTCTTTCAAGCTGGCAATCAATAAGCTTGTCAAACTCGGTTGTGACATCGCTTGCAATAACTCTTTCGATTGTATAATTTCTGTCAAGACCGAAAACAACATTATCTTCAAGCTTGTCGGAACAAAGCACTTCTGCGCCAAAAGGCGTAATCATTCTGCCGGTGCCGTGAAAATCAAGACCTGCGTTTGCATCTCTGAATTCAGGCATTTTAAGTAGCTTTGCATATGTGTTATAGTTCATAATTAAAGTTGTAAGCTTAAACGGCGATACCGCATTGTAAAGATTTACAAGGTCGCCGTATTCAAGATCGGTACCCTCAATATTTACAACGCCGAGCTGTTCTTCAGGGAGCGCTTCAAATGCAGTTTCAAATTCCATATGCATAATATTTTCACCGATACGCTTGAGAGCAAGTGAAAATACATCAAGCTTTTGAAACTTAATTGCCTCGTATGAAGCAGAAATAATCTTGCCGTACTTTTTAAGCTTTGTAAGATTTGAACTTACTTTAATCTCAACCGTTTCAAGCTTGCCACCCTCATTAACAGCGGTAAAGCTTGTCATTTGGTCACTGTCTTCAAGCGACAAAGACCTGTAATCGAGTGAATCAACATATGTAGTTGTTGCAATGATTTTGTCAACAGTACAATCATCCTGCATACCAAGCTTGATTGAACGGGAAACAAATTCAGGGAAGAGAGCTGCAGAATCGGTTGTTTTAAAAAACTTTGAAACCGTGTCGCAATCTCTGCCCGAAACCTTGATGTTAAATCTCTTGAGCTGTCTTTCATAGGCGTCAAGACCCTCAAGCGGTGTGCCTGCATAGTTTTCAGATGGGTCAAGTTCCTCAAGAGCCTGTGTGAATGATTTACCGGTTGTGTATAAACCTTTTTCAATTTTGATAGTATCGTATGCCATAAATAAATTCCTCCTAAATTATAATTTGTATTGGTTTACCGAATTGTTTGCTTTATCTTCACTTTTGATTTGAAGATTTGCTGTTTTTTCTCTGTTTGACTGAGAAAAAGCTTTTTTAAATGATAAAAGTTCTTTTGGTGTCATAACCTGCGCTATGCCTGAAAAGGTTTTTATGTCCATTGAAGGCATATTTGTTGCGCAAAGTCTTACAACCTCATCGCAAAGGCTTTTCCTGTACTCTCTGCCAAGTTGCGCTTCGTCCTGAAGTTCGTTGATATAATCAACAATCTTATCTGCCTGACTTTTGGTCAGCACCGTATCATCTTTCATATTTTTAAAAGTGTTAACTATTTCATCTGCACTGTTAAAACCGCACAAGTCAAACGCTTTTGTCACGCCTGCACCACGCTGAGCCGGTACCGCAACAAAACTGAACTCGTATGCGTCGGTAATATCCTCCAAAACCGAGCAAGCCTTTTTGCCCTTATATTCTTTGCCCAAAATATGCTCGCATCTGTCTTTTCTTCTGTCACCGCCGCAAATACTGCAAGTCGATTTTGATGAAGAACAGGAAATGGAAACTTCCTTTTTAATTCCTGCGTCAATCTCCGTGATAAACTGCTCGTTGGCATCGTTTTTAACCATATATGCTTTTGCTTTAAGGCAATAGTAATCTTCGCCGTCAGCCGTTTTTTTACCGTCGATTTTTTCAACCCATGTATCAAAAATTCTTGCTCTTTGGTCGCTTGATTTCATCGAATGGTCGCTTATACCCGTTTTGCCGACAAAAAGGGTTTTTAGCTGATTTAACGCACCGAGCGAAAACTTTTCATAATCTCTGTCGATATCGTTGTCGCAAAGAACAACATCAAAGGTATAAAGACTGTCCTTATCAAATTCACGCCTTGTAAACGAGTTGATTTTTTTCATATCCTCGTCGGTCGCATCATAACTTTTTTCAATATATCCTGTTGTCAATTATTTAACTCCTTTCTGATTTTCTCCGCCTGAACCGTGTAAAGCTGAGCCTTAGCAAGCTCACACTCATCTTGAAGCGTAATCTTTTTCCACTCAACTTTTGCTTCGTAAGGCAAGCCATTAAGCGCAAGATACATATTACCTATCTTTTTAATTACAGGTTCAAGAATTCGTCTGTACGATTCAAGCTCGGTTGTCAAAATATCTGCCTGCTGCGTGCTCATTCGCTCTGTTGATGACCAACTGAGTCCCAACATAAACGGCGGAAGTCCTGTTTTTGCAACTATCTGTTCAAGAAGCTGCTTGACCGGAATTTCACTGTCGAGCACCGCATTGTCTGCACCTATAACTTTAACGCTCACATCCCCAACGGCAACAAAGTCTTTTACCGTGTTGCTGTCCATTGCGTCTTTCCAAGCCTTTGCAACGGTTTTGGCGGTTTCTCCCGCATTTGAATAAGTGCCGTTATTTTCAGGCTTACAAACCACAGAGTACCTTATGTTTCCTGCGTGCTTCCAGTTTTCGCCGATAGTGTTATAAATTTCAAGCAAAATATCGCTTATAAACGGCAAACCTTTTAGCAAACTCGTCCCGCACAAATCACCCGGCTGAGGGTTCAAAACGGAATACAAAACCAAATTAGGTCGACCGAGTTTTGTGCCGTAATTGTAAAAGTCAACATCAATACCGTTAGCCGCTCTTTTAAGTTCAATAGACGAAAGCTCACTGTTATAAAGGGCATATATTCCCTCATCGCAAAGTACTATTTCGCCTATCGCCGTGCCGAAAGTTAAAAGCTGATTAAGATAATTTGAAATAAAGGCGGTTATTCCTTTTTGATTACCGCCGACATTGATTGACTCAAAATATGAATTCATCATATCGTCAACCCTTTCATTTCCGGTATCAAACTTAAAACCTTCGCAAAGCCTTACTATTTTGTTGATTGCAACATCCAAAATAGGTACTGCGTTTCTAAGCTCAACATAAACTCTTGATTCGCCGTTAATCGGCATATAACTTGAAAGCTGATAATAAGGATGAGCACTGCCGTTTGATGTTTGAACAGCGCAGGCAATATCAGAATTTTGACTTTTCTTTTTCCTCAAATCTAAAATTCCCATATCTTAATTCCTTTCTATCGCAACGGAAGCAAAAGAATTATTTTGTTTATTCGGCGATAAAACCGTTGCAACAAAATATCTTATGTCGTCCATTGCATGGTCGTTTTCTTTTTTTACCGCATCTTTTCTTATACTGTCATCCCAGCGATAAATTGAAAATTCTCTTATTGCGTCACTGCAAAAGGGAGAAATATAAATTTCTTCGTCTTTTAATGCTTGGCAAACTCGGTTAATACCTGAAAGAACATCATTGTCAGCTTTTATAACCTTGTATTTGCCATGCCTTAAAACTGTTTGAATAAAAGATGCGGCAGACGGGTCAATTATCAATGCCTCGATTTTTTTATCCTTTGCAAGTTCTTCAAGATGAGCGTAATATTCTTCATCCGTTTGCTGCATACCGTTATCTCTGCCCGAATAGTAATATTCGTCAACTCTGTACCACTTGCCTGCGCTCTCTCCCCAAAGTCCGAGTGAAAACGGGTTTACCGTGCCGTAATCACACGAAAGGTAGTAGCGACTTGTTTTGCCTTGACACATTTTTATATGCCTTTCGGCAGAAAACATAGGATACACAAGACCTTGAGCCGTGACCCATTTACCCTCAATAAAGCGTTCATAAAAAGCACCGGAATAAAGACCTTTATACCTTTCTTTAACGCTTTGCGACAGTGAGGGGTTGTCGTCCATAGTGAAATGGATATACAAAACATTTTTTTCTTTGGCTTTTTTTATCCATTCCATATAAAACCAATGGTAGGGATGCTCGGGATTGCAGTTAAAAAAGTACTTTGCATTTTCAAGCGAGCAACGAGCCAATGCCTGTTCAACAAAACTGCGTGGCATAAGCGCAACCTCATCAAGCATAACGCCACCCAATGTCATACCCTGAATGAGTGATGCACTCGATTCATCTCTTCCGCCGAAAAGATAGTAATTATTTGTCACACCGTCTTTTGAAACAGTAAGCACATTTCTGCTTATCCTCAAATCACATTTAAAGCCAAGTTCGTTAAGAGTGGGAATGAGCGGAGTAACAACATTTCGTCTGAGCGAAGATATTGTTTTACCGCAAAGTGCAAACGAAGTGTCGCAAAAGTTATAAAACGACCAACAAATAAACGAGATACCCATACAAAGCGTTTTGCCGCTTCTTACCGCACCGTCGCAAATTATTCCGTTTTTGTCTGACACTCCGCTTTCCTTGCACCACCAATTAAGTACCGCAAGCTGCTTACTTGAAAAAGGAACAAATTTACTCATCATATTCCTCCCCGTACTGTCCACGACTTGCTTTTGCACTTTTTTCAAGCGCTTCATAAAAAGAAGTAGGTTTTTTGCACTCCTGCTCGCTGACAAGTTCCCTGATTTTGTCGATTGCCTTTAATCTGTCGAAAAATTTAATTTCCATCCCTCCGCCTTTAGGCCGCTTGATTTCGCTGACATTAAATAAATCAAGCTTAGGCAGTTTACGGAGTATTTCTTCTTCGTCTTCAAAAAGCAGACCGACCGCATCGGTAATATCTCCGAATGCAAGCTTCCTAAGTCCGTCGCATACCTCCTTTTGGCTTATCTTTTTCGTTCGTGACATTTATACACCTCCAAACCGTATTTGCAGGGATAAAAGAAAAAACTCCCTACACTAACAGCGTGTAGAGAGCAAAATATAGCTTCAAAATGCTATAAAAAGGTCAAAATTTCTTCAAAAAAATTTATTTTCCCCGTTTTATTCAAATTATGCACATTTTGCGCATAGAGCGATTGCACAAAATATTCAAATAATTTTTTTGCAGAAAAAAACGCCGAGTAAAACTCAGCGTTCATCTGAAAAAATATGTATAGGTCTGCGTCACCCGACAACCCGATACTATTATTGCTTTTATAATTATTTAAAAAACACTTATCCCTCATCAATAGGGTTCTTGCTATCTTTCTTAGACTCTCTGCCGTACTTTTCCTCGTAGCCCGGATTGATATAGTCCTCAACAAGCTTGCCGTCACGAATACGAATAACTCTTTCAGCTTCTTCCGCAATTTCATTATCGTGGGTGATAACAATTACGGTTCTGCCCTCGTCTTTAAGCTCGTGCAAAATTGCCATAACTTCCTTTGTTGACTTTGTATCAAGGTTACCGGTAGGTTCATCGGCTAAAATCACAGGAGGTCTTGCCGCAATAGCTCTTGCAACCGCAACACGCTGTTGCTGACCGCCCGACATTTCCGCCGGCAAATGATTCATACGACTTCCAAGACCAACACGCTCAAGCGCATCCTTTGAAATTTCCCTTCTCTCCTGCTTCGACATACCACGATAAACAAGCGGAAGTTCAACATTTTCAAGCGCAGTAAGCGAAGAAATAAGGTTAAAGCCTTGGAAAATGAAACCGATTTCCTCGTTTCTGATGGCACTCATTTGGTCGTCGGTCAAATCGTCAACAAGCTTACCGTTTATATAATATTCGCCGTGAGTAGGTGTATCAAGCAAACCGAGCATATTCATAAGCGTCGATTTACCCGAACCCGACTGACCGATAATGGCAACGAATTCGCCCTCGTCAATAGTAAGTGAAACGCCGTCAAGCGCATTAACTTGATTTTCACCCGGATTATATATTTTGTATACATCACGCACTTCAATAAGATGCATAAGTACACCTCCGATTTCAATTTACAAATAGTATATTATGATATTACAAGATATAATCAAAAAAGTCAAGTGAATATTTATTATTATATTGTAAACATTAATTATATAAATAAAAAAGGGTGATTTTATGAGTATCAGCAAAGACGATTACAGCAAAATGACCGATAAAGCAAGTCCAAACTCGCCAAAGCTTTTAAATTGCATTAAAGCATTTCTTTTCGGCGGTGCAATTTGCCTTTTGGGTCAGGTTTTTATGACAATTTTTGAAAATGCAGGCTTAAACGAAAAAGAAACATCATCCGCAACTTCAAGCGTATTAATTATTATTACCGCAATACTTACCGGTATCGGAGTTTTTGACAAAATCGCAAGGCAGGCAGGCGCCGGCACAATCGTGCCGATTACCGGTTTTGCAAACAGCGTTGTGTCACCGGCGCTTGAATTTCAACACGAAGGTTTTATTCTCGGCACAGCCGCCCAAATGTTTACAATCGCCGGACCGGTTATTGTTTACGGCACCGCCACATCATTCCTTTACGGTCTTATTATTTTTATATTTAAGCTTTATTAAATCGGTGGGCAAACTTTGTTTGCCCACTATACGCAAATTCATACATATAGCAATTATGCATAAAATTATTTTATATTATTCTTTACTTTTATTGATATTTGCTATAATATATAATTATATTATTATATTTAATATTTGGAGATAATGCTATGCTCAAGCCGTCACTTATTGCTAAAACGAATGCAAAAGCAAATGAAAGTCAAATAAAAATTATCAACAATGTTCGCATTACATATTTAACCTCTCGTCTTATTCGTGTTGAAGTTGACAAATTTTATGACGATGCGAGTTTCACTGTTTTTAACCGCAAATTTGAAAATGTCGAAAAATTCAAAATGACCAAAAGCGGCAATAAGATTTTTGTTGAAACAAAGGATGCTGTTTTCACAATAAAAAACAACAAACCGCTTTGTGTAAAAATAAAATCAAACGGTAAGGCTCAATACTTTAAAAAGCAAAAGAATCTTAAAGGCACAAGGCGAACACTTGATGCCACTTTCGGCAAAGTAGAACTTAACGACGGTCTAATCACGAAAGACGGCGCATATCTGCTTGATGACAGTAACTCGTCTTTGCTTGATGAAAGCGGTCATTTTGTCCCAAGAGACGGCGGAAAAGATTATTACTGTTTTGCCTACGGCAACGACTATAGGCAAACAATTAAAGCTTTTTTGAGCATTTCGGGCAGTGCGCCGTTAGTTCCACGCTTTGCCCTCGGTGTTTGGTGGAGCAGGTACCACGCCTACACCGATGGCGAGTACCTAAGCCTTATGGATAGGTTTGAAAAGGAAAATGTTCCGCTCACCGTCGCCACGATTGATATGGACTGGCACTATGTTGATTTAAAAAAGCAATTCGGCGTTAAAGAAAACGGTTGGACGGGTTACAGCTGGAATAAGGAACTTTTTAAAGATTACAAAAACTTTTTGGCAAATCTTCAAAGCAGAAATCTTAAAGTAACGCTTAATCTTCACCCCGCAGACGGAATAAGATTTTTTGAAGATATGTATGAGGACACTGCAAAAGCAGTCGGCATTGACCCCGAAAGCCGTAAACCTGTAAAATTCAGTTGCAAAAGTGACGATTTTTGGAACGCATATTTTGACAAGGTTCATAAGCCGTATGAAAAGGACGGCGTTGACTTTTGGTGGATAGATTGGCAGCAAGGTAAAAAGAGCGACATTAAAGGTCTTGACCCGCTTAATGCACTTAACCACTATCATTTTTTAGACAATGCCGAAAACGGTCAGCTTCCGCTGATTTTGTCACGATATGCAGGCTTGGGTTCGCACCGTTACCCTTTAGGCTTCAGCGGTGACACGGCAATAAATTTTAAAGTGCTCGACTTTCAGCCGTATTTTACCGCTAACGCCGCAAATGCCGCATACTTTTGGTGGAGTCACGATATAGGCGGTCACCACTTCGGTTATCGCAATGACGAGCTTTATCTCAGGTGGATACAGTTTGGTGTATTTTCTCCTATTTTAAGGCTTCATTCAACTTCAAATGACTTGCTCGGCAAAGAACCATGGAAATACAGGCAGGATATTTGCGAAAATGCTAAAGAATGGCTCAGGTTTAGGCACAGTCTTATCCCTTACCTCTTTACTGCCGACTATATTTGCCACAAAAACGGCACAGCCCTTTGCGGGCCGATGTACTACTCCTATCCCGAATGCGGCGATGCTTTTAATGTGCCTAACGAATACAAGTTCGGCGATGAATTAATCGTCTGTCCTATCACTTCAAAACTAAGCAAAAAAACGAATATGGGCAGTGTGAAAGCATATATTCCAAAAGGTACTTTTACCGATATTTTTACCCTTCAAAAATATCACGGTCCTATAAATATTACGCTTAATCGTGAGCTTTATTCTATCCCTGTTCTTGCAAAAGAAGGCGCAGTTATTCCTCTTTCAAACGACAGCGGCAATAAAGTTAATAACCCCCAAAACCTTAAGTTTTGGATATTTAACGGCAACAATACTTACACTCTTTATGAGGATAACGGCAAGGTCGATTTTGAAGAACATAATGTTAAAACAAAAATCATCAATTCGTTTGACGAGAGTACAAACACGGCAAAACTTGTTATAAAAAAGCCTTTCGGCGATGAAGCGCTTATAAATAAAAGCAGAAAATATACGCTGATTTTTAAAGAAATCGAAAGCGCAAGCGTTAAATGCAGCGGTGATTTTGAAATCATAAACGGCAACAAAAGCCTTACCGTTAAACTTGATTTTTGCGACAACGATATTGAAATAGAGCTTTGCAATATTAAGCTTATCCAAAAAGAAAATTGCAAAGACCGAGTAATAAATTCATTCTCACGCTGGCAGGAAGGCACAATTAAAAAATCGAATTGTTATAAACCGTTTAAAGATAAAAACACTAAAGAAGAACTTTTGAAAGCCTTAAAAATTTCAAGAATACCGAAAGATTTAAAACTTCTTTTGTTTGAACAGTTAAACTGCGACTGATAAAAGATATTTGTTAAGGGGATTGTTATGGAAAACGCACAAACATATACAAAAAAAGAGCGAAATATGTTTTTAACCGGTATGTTCGGTCAAAATATGATTTACAATGTGGTTGCAGTCGGTCTTTACTACTATTTTCAAAATGTAATTTGCCTGCCTGCGATTGCGCTGGGCTGGATATTTGCGATAGCACGAATTTGGGATGCAATCAATGACCCTATGATGGGTTCTATTGTTGACAAAACAAAAACAAAATGGGGCAAATGCCGTCCTTACCTTATTTTTTCACCTATCGTGATATGTGTTATCACCTGCGTATCGTTTTTTAACGGCAACTACGCCGTAGCTAAAATGAACGGCAACCATACGGCTATGGTGCTTATTGTCATGTGGGCAAGCATTTCGTACATTCTTTGGGGTATGAGCTACACTGTAGGAGATATTCCGCTTTGGGGTATCATTTCACGCATAACCGAAGATGAAAAGGACAGGTCAACTCTTATTTCACTTTCAAGAATTATCGCTTCAATCGGCGCCGGTCTTGTGGTTGTGTCTATCGTTGCGCTGTCACAGTCGCTCAACACAGCATTAAAACTTGATGTTAACGCTCAAAAAGGCTTTATTATAGTAGCGATTATAACAACAATTATCGGCTCGCTTCTTTTTGAATGTGCAGGTATCGGCACTAAAGAGAGAGTACCTAACACGGGCGAAACAAAAACCATGAGAGAAAGCTTTGCCCTTATGTGGAAGTGCAAACCGTTTCGCCGTATCCTTATAAGCGGTCTTCTTCGTGCGCCGCTTCAACTTATGATGAATATTGCAATGACCCTTTTGACATATTACTATTGTAAAGGCAACCTTGCAAACGCATTTACAAAGTCAGATATTTTTGTTATAGTTCTCATTTTGGGCGGCGGACTTTTTGTAGGTCAGTTCGTTTCAATGGCAATTTCACCTGCTCTTATAAAAAAATATGAGAGCAAAAAAGTATATAACCTTTTCAGCGGTTTAAGCGCTATTGCATTTGCACTGCTGTTTGTGGTATATTTAGTCGCACCGACCGAGCTTTCAAAAATCGGATTCGTAATTATTGACGGCATCCTTTTCTTTGGCACGGGTATGGGCTTCGGCGGAGTTAATGTTTGCCAGTCGGTTATGATAAGCGACTGTATTGACTATGAGGAATACCACCACGGCTACCGCCCTGACGGCATCTTTTTCTCCGGTCAAAGCTTTATTACAAAATTTTCAGCCGGCATTTCTTCCATTATTTCGGGTTATGTCTTTGATGCGGTAGGTTATACCGATATCAATATCAACAAAATGAATGAAGCCATTGCAAACGGTGCAAACTTTGCAAGTGATTTTACATCTTATTCAAAAGCCATGTGGTTTTTAATTTCAATTCCGCCGGCTATCGGTATGGTTTTGGCTGTCATTCCTACCCTTAAATATGAAATTGACAAAAAGTCACACGACCGTATGCTTGAAGAACTTGTAAAAAGGCATAAGCAAAACAATAATTAATCTAAGGAGATATAGATTATGGATAAATTAATCAAAAATATTGAGCACAAAACAGTGCTCACAATCAAGGACGAAGTAAGCTACCAAAAGGGTCAAATTGTCAGCAAAACTCTTGCTCAAAACGACCACCATTCTCTCACTCTTTTTGCTTTTGACAAGGGTGAGGAAATCAGCACTCACGAATCTTCCGGCGACGCTATGGTTGTTGCACTTGACGGTGTCGGCAGAATTACTATTGAGGGCACGGAATACATTTTAAACGAAGGTGAAACAATCGTTATGCCTGCAAAGAAACCTCACGCAGTTTTCGCAAAGGAACAGTTTAAAATGCTTCTTATCGTAATGTTCCCTGAAGAACAATAAAAAACGGCTATTGATATTAAAGCCATACATTATAATTCAAAAAAGACTGTGAACAAATTTTGCTCACAGTCTTTTATTATGTCAACTCTGCCATATTTACAGGCGCAATAAAATCGTCTACATCAAATCTTCTGTCTTTAAAATAATATTGTCTGTCATCCTCTGTAATCTCTCGCAATACTCTGCAAGGGTTGCCTACTGCAATAACATTTGACGGAATATCTTTTGTAACAACGCTTCCTGCGCCGATAACAACATTGTCACCGATATGCACACCGGGGCAAATGACACTGCTTCCGCCTATCCAACAATTACTGCCGATTGAAATATCAATTCCGTATTCGTAGCCCGAATTTCTGCTGTCGGGATGAATCGGATGACCTGCAGTATAAATAGAAACATTAGGAGCAATGAGTACATTGTCGCCGACCGTAACTCTACCCACATCAAGCACGGTAAGATTATAGTTAACCCAAAAGTTATCGCCGACAAAAATATTTTTACCGTAGTCACATCTAAACGGTTGCTCAATAACAAGACCTTTGCCTGCGCCTCCCAAAATTGAGCGAAGCACTTCTTCCCTGCCTTTTTCATCGTCAGGTTCAAGCTCGTTATATTTTTTCAGTTTCTTTTTACATTCCATTCTTTTTTCAGCCAAGCCGTCAAGCCAGGCTTTGTACGGAAGATTTGCTTTCATTCTTTCTTCCTGATTCATTCGTTCTCTCCTTTATTGAGTTTAATAGTATCAAGCCTTTTGAATTCTTTCCTAAACACAAACAAAAGGTAAATCGCACCAAGCGTCCAACTAAGCGGCTCGGCAATGCAAGCGCCGAAATATCCCCAAAGCGGAATAAAAAGATAAGCCGCCGCAATTTTTGAAGCAAGTTCCATTGTGCTTGAAACAATAGGCGGAACTTTTCTGTCAACCGACTGAATTGAAAATCTGAGCGTAAACAAAAGTCCCAAAACAAAATAAAACGGTGCGTTAACCCTCAAATACATTTGCGTGTTCTCAAACACAATTTGAGAAGCACTTCCGGTTACCAGCCTTGCAATCTGCCCGCCCGAAAACCATAAAATAAAGAAAGTAATAACCGACCAAATAAGCGAATAAAGCGTGCTGTATTTAATTGATTCTTTAATTCTGCCGATTTTACCTGCGCCGTAGTTTTGACCAACAAATGTTGAGCAGGCAGTACCTATAGTTACAAGCGGCTGCATAAACATTTCCGCAACTTTCCTTGAACCAAGGTGAGCCGCAATAATATCGTCGCCGAGTGCATTAATCGAGCCCTGCATAATGATTGAGCCGATGGAAAAAATCGAATTCATTATTGCCATCGCCATACCTGCACCCATCATATTTTTAAACAAAGCAGACGAAAATTTAAAATCTTCTTTGGAAAGTTTAATTATTTTAAAATTCTTTAAAATAACAATAAAGCAAAGCACAACCGACAAAAACTGAGCAAGCACGGTTGCAACAGCCGCACCCATAACGCCCATATTTGTAAACTTAATAAGTACATAGTCAAGCACAATATTGAGCACGCTTGAAAAAATCAAAAAGTAAAGCGGAGTTTTGCTGTCACCGAGCGAGCGCAAAATTACTGCTTCAAGATTATAAAGCATAGGAACAATAATAAACGCAAGAATCACCGCTATGTAGCTGTTAGCCTCATCAAGCCTTGCAACCGGAGTATTTAAAAGTTTTAGCATAGGCTTACTTGCAAAAACGCTTACTATTAAAACAAGAAGCGAAAATATCACATTGATAAGAAGCGAAATTGCCACGCTCTTTTTAAGTTTATTGTTGTCCTTTGCACCGAAACTTTGAGCGATAATTATACCGAAACCGCCGTTTAGTCCCCACGCAAAACTTAAAACAAGGCTGTTAATCGTTGAACTTGCACCTATTGCAACAAGTGCATTATCGCCGAGAATATGACCCGCTATAGCCGTATCCGCAAGATTATAAAACTGTTGAAAAACATTACTGAGCAAGGTGGGAAGCGCAAAAGCAAGAAGCAGTTTCCAGGTTTTACCTGTAGTTAAATCTTTAGTTTTTGCCATTATTTTTGCTTATCCTTTTTCCTGTTTCTCAAAATAATCATAAATACCATACCGATTAATCCGCCCACAGCATTCATCATCATATCCGTCATCGTGTCTACCAAACCGAGGTAGCCATATTCGTTATGATATTTTGAAATGTCGAACATTGCCGTTTCCTCTCCCGCTTTTGAAAGCTGGAGATTTGTACCGTGAAAATAGTCCATCAAAAATTCGTAAAATTCCCAACCTACCGCTATTGAAAGCGCAAACATAATTGAAAACAGCGCCGCCAAAGTTGCCGCACATTGACCCTTTTTTCGCTGAATTATGCACGCAAAATCATAGCCGAAAACTGCACAAACAAGTCCCGACATAATATGCATAAAATTATCAAACCAAGAAATCTTGTCAAAAAAACCGAAATACGAGCCGATTACTATACCTATAAATATAATAATATTAAGCATGGTTTGGCTGAGCGTCGGCACTTCCTCAATAAAACTTCCGTTGCCGAAAATTTGAAACATATCCCAAAGATGAGTAAATATAAAACAAAATACACTTTCAAAACCCATTACCAAATCACCGTGAATAAACGAGTATCCGGCACAAATAAGCATTGAAATGCGAACAATTATCCAAAAAATTAATTGCGCCTTAGGTATTTTTTCTATTGGGTCTTTTTTTATTTTATAAGCCATAATTTTCACCGCCTGATTTTATACGCCTTATTCTATCATATATGTAAAAAAAGTCAATTTATTAAATAAAGTTTAATTTATTTAATTTTTGTAGATTTGCTGTCGTTTATTTGTTATAATGAAGCTACATTATGAGTAATTGCACAAAACAGTACATTGTGTTCATTATTTATTAATTTTTCGGAGGACAATATGATAGAATATACCACAAGATACGATGTCAAAAAGACCATGTATGAAAAGTTTGCAGATTCTGCCGCTCAGCACGCAGATGAAGCTTGCTTTTATTACTATAACAACACAATAACTTGGGCGCAGGCTGAAAAGATGGTTGACCTCTGTGCCGCAGGTATGCTTGCAAACGGAGTCAGAAAAGGTGACAGAGTTATAATTTGTGCGCCTAATATGCCTCAGTGCATAACCGCTATTTACGCTGTTAACAAAATCGGTGCTATTGCATCAATGCTCCATCCGCTTTCTGTTGCAAGTGAGGCTCAGTATGCAGTTAACCTTGTCGGTGCTAAGTTTGCATTTTGCTTTGATGTTAGCGAAAAAGCGTTTAAAGGTATGAAGCATCTTACTCTTGTAAGATGTAAAACTGCCGAATATTTCCCTAAAACTCCATACGGATTTATCGCTAATCAGCTTTACAAAAAGAAAATTAAAGGCAAGACTGCTCCCGCAACCGATGTTAAAAAGAATATTGATTGGAAAGAGCTTTTAAGAGAGGGCAAGGAATACATTGCAAACGGCAACAACATTCCTATTGCCGAAGACCCACTTGCAGTTGCAGCTATTATGATGACAGGCGGTACAACCGGTAACCCAAAGGGTGTTCAGCTTTGCAACGAAGCTATCAACAATCTTTCATATCAACTTTGCGATGTTGTTGAAAATGTACTCGGTATGAAATGCGACTCAAATGAAGACGCTATGCTTACCGCTCTCCCTGTTTTCCACGGCTTCGGCTTTGCACTTTGTATGCATGTTTCAATCTGCACCGGTATGCCTCAGTCACTCTTTCCGCAATTTGACGCTAAAATGTGCTCTGACGCTATTAAAAAATACGGTCTTAACTACATTTTCGGCGTTCCTGATTTCTTTGAAAAAGTTTATAAGGCAGGTTACCTTAAAGGTATCGATATGTCAAATATGAAGCTTATAGGCTCAGGCGGAGATGTAGTTCCTTATTCTCTTACCGAAAAAATGGATAGACTTCTTAAAGAAAACGGCGCTCACTGCCACTTTGTTTCGGGTTACGGCCTTACGGAATGTGTAACCGTTTGCTCCTTTACCGACCCAAGGAGGGAAGCTCCGCAGGGCTGTATCGGTATTCCTTGCTACAATGTTCAGGCTATGACAGTGGCACCGGGCACTACAGATGAAGTTAAGGGAGAGGACGGAGAGCTTTGTATCTATGCTCCTACTCTTATGGAGGGTTATTATCACGACCCTGAAGAAACTGCAAAAGTTCTTGTCAAGCACGCTGACGGCAAGGTTTGGCTTCACACCGGTGATATGTGCTATATTGAGCAGGAAACCGGCGACATTTATTACCGCCAAAGACTTAAAAGAGTTTACAAAATCAGTGGCTACCTTGTTTACCCGTCATTTATCGAAGAAGCATACAGGGCAATGGCAGAAATCTACGATTGCTGTGTTATCGGCGTAGGCGAAGAAGGACAAACAAAGCTTAAACTCTTTGTTGTTAAAAACAAGAAGTTTAAGACCGACAGCGACGAAGAACTCAAGGAAAAAATTATTGAATTCGGTATGCAAAACCTTTCAAAATGGTCTGTTCCTAAAATTATTGAATTTATCGACGAACTTCCGAGAACTAAAATCGGCAAGGTAGATTTCAAAGTTTTGAAATAATAAATAGCTATAAAAAATGCTCTTTCGTTTGAAAGAGCATTTCAGCGTGTAGAAAAAGTCAAATAATAAATTTCTACACGCTGGAGAATGTTGA
>OIYY01000138.1_pt1 | contig 55834 bp, 51 predicted proteins | sample 1588341 | NCBI WGS metagenome assembly OIYY01 (sample SAMN03283287) | human gut metagenome | biome: human-associated habitat; material: feces | host: Homo sapiens | place: Peru | collected 2012
GATCACCTGCGAAGAGCTTGGTCTTCTTCAGGATCACGCCGGAGCAGATGATGGCTGCCATGCCGATGAAGTATGCAGAGACTGCGACCACAGAGGAGCCGCCGAACAGAGCACCTGCGATGAGGCCGATGATGGGCATCTTAGCGCCGCAGGGGATGAAGCAGGTGGTCATGATGGTCATGCGGCGGTCACGCTCGTTCTCGATGGTACGGGAAGCCATAACACCGGGCACACCGCAGCCGGTGCCGACCAGCACGGGGATGAAGCTCTTGCCGGACAGGCCGAACTTGCGGAAGATACGGTCCATGATGAAGGCGACGCGGGACATATAACCGACATCCTCCAGGATGGACAGCAGGAAGAACAGCACCAGCATCTGGGGAACGAAGCCCAGGACTGCGCCGACACCGGCGACGATGCCGTCCATGATCAGGCCGTACAGCCAGCCTGCCACGCCGATGCCCTCCAAAAAGCCGCCCAGCGCATTCGGCACGATCTCACCGAACAGAACATCGTTGGTCCAGTCGGTCGCAAAGGTGCCAATGGACCAGCCGTCATCCGCGATGGAGGTGCCCATGGACAGGGAGTACATCAGGAACATGACCAGTGCGAAGATGGGCAGCGCCAGAACACGGTTGGTCACGATCTGGTCGATCTTATCGGAAACGGTCAGGTGCTCCACGCGGGCCTTCTTCTTGACGGCCTTTTCGACCACGGTGTTGATATAGGCGTAGCGCTGGTTGGTGATGATGCTCTCGGCGTCATCGTCCATCTCGTTCTCGCAGTCCTTGATGTGCTCATCAATGTGAGCCAGCAGGCTCTTGTCGAGCTTCAGCTCGTCCTGGACCTTGTCGTCGCGCTCAAACAGCTTGACGGCGTACCAGCGCAGGAAGTGGTCATCGACCTTGCCCTGAATGGACTCCTCGATGTGTGCGATGGCGTGCTCGACGCTGCCGGTGAAGACATGGGGCAGCTCCTCGGCGGAGGCCTTGCCTGCCTTCGCAGCGGCAATGGCAGCCTTGGCGGCCGCTTCGGTGCCCTCGCCCTTCAGCGCGCTGATCTCGACGGCCTGGCAGCCCAGCTCTTTGCTCAGCTTCTTCAGGTCGATCTTGTCGCCGTTCTTGCGGACCAGGTCGATCATGTTGACCGCCATGACCACCGGGATGCCCAGCTCGATCAGCTGGGTAGTCAGGTAGAGGTTGCGCTCGATGTTGGTGCCATCAATGATGTTCAGGATGGCGTCGGGCTTCTCCTTGACCAGATAGGTACGGGAGACGACCTCTTCCAGGGTGTAGGGAGACAGCGAATAGATACCGGGCAGGTCCTGAATGATGACGTCTTTCTCACCCTTCAGCTTGCCTTCCTTCTTCTCGACAGTGACACCGGGCCAGTTGCCGACGTACTGGTTGGAGCCGGTCAGATTGTTGAACAGGGTCGTTTTGCCACAGTTCGGGTTGCCGGCCAATGCGATCTTAATGCTCATTGTGTTCCTTTCCTCTCTGTTCGGATCAAACCACTTCGATCATTTCAGCGTCGGCCTTGCGCACACTCAGTTCGTAGTTGCGCACGGTCAGTTCCATGGGGTCACCCAGAGGTGCCACCTTGCGGACATAGATCTCGACCCCCTTGGTGATGCCCATGTCCATGATGCGGCGCTTGACCGGGCCTTCGCCGTGCAGGCGTGCCACGGTGGCCGTTTCGCCGACCTTGACGTCTTTCAAAGTCTTCATGTAAATCCTCCTCTACTTGTCTTTTGTTCAGAGACCATTCCAGTGTCGGAGCAGGTCCCAAACAGCGCTGCCGCTGTTTAGCCGATCAGAATGCGGTTGGCCATCGTCTTGTCGAGCGCCAGGCGGCTTTCCTTGACCTGCACGATCAGGTTGCCCGCGATCTCGTTGACCACAGTCACATCGCTGCCCACCACAAAGCCGAGTTCTGCCAGATGCAGACGCACCTCGTCCTTACCGGTGATCTTTTGAATGGTGACGGTTTCGCCCGCCCTGGCCATCGTCAAAGGCATCATCTTTCGTCCACTCCCTTATGTCACAATGTTTCACATCCCGCACAGCGTTCTGTGAGGTTCCTCCGGTCGGGGGAAGTTTCGATGCCGGTTAGTCAGTTGCGACTATCAGCATAGATAGTTTACGCTTACTAACCTTTCTTGTCAATAATTTTTTCATAATTTACAGTTAGTTCGTAGGAACAAACAGATTGTTTCTTCCTGTTTTGTTCAATTTTTGCTATTTTAACAAGAGAAGTCCCGAACATTCCAGCCGTTCGTAGTTCTACGAGAAGCCGGATTTTCTCTCCGAAATCAACGTACCACCGTCCATCCGGCGCACTTGTCCGGATATGACACAGCCGCCCGGTGCAGGGGTCAAGCTGCAACGGGCGGCCGCGTGTCAAAAGGAGGATCGTTCCCGCCGGGGCGTGGTGTCTCCGGCAGGCGCCAGGATAAAAAGAGAGTATTGGTAGAAAATGTCAGTTTCAGGCCGCCACGGCAAGGCGGAAGATCGGGGTGCCGCTGTGGAACAGGCGCAGGTATACTCTGGTGCACTTGTTCAGCTGGGCAAACAGGCGCTCGGCGGCATCGCGGTCGCCATAGGCCTTCCAGCAGCCGCAGCAGGTAAAGTTACGGCCCTGATTCTCGATGAAGCCCACCACATCGGTGAGCGGGTAGCCCAGAAATACGCCGATCTCATGCGGAAACTCTGCCTCGCAGCACAACCGCCGCGACAGCTGCCGCAGCAGCGGTTCGCAGTCGTCCGACCCTTCGGGCAGACGGTAGCCTTCCTGCACCAGAAATGTGCGGACATTCTCATTCGAAAGCACTTCGCGCAGGCGGTTCTCCCGGTAGACATAGACCAGATACCGGTGGGTGCGGGCACAGCCCTTGAGAACCCGGACCCGGAGGCCCTTCTCGCCCAGCCGTGCGTTCCAGCCGCGCACCCGCTCGGCAAGGTCTTTGCAGTCCTGCGTCTCATAGCGGAAGAGCCCGGCGGCCTTCAGGCCTGCCAGCACCGGCGAGCACTGTTCGATCATCACGGTCTCAAAATTACGCTCCATGGCCGGTTTCCTCCGTTGCTTGGTTTAAGAAAAGCATTCCCGCTGTGCATCCAGACTATGCAGAGTTTTGCAGTTAGATTCGTCTAACCTCAAGTTCTAAAAGAACGCGGTTCCTGTTGCGGACCGCCTTGCGGTTAGTTCTTTCTAACGTGGCATTATCTTACCACAGCTTCGGGGAGGTGTCAAGGGTTTTTGAAAAGTTTTTCGTTTCCTCTTTTTGCGCCGCGCCACCGGAGCGCCGCGCTCGTTGAAAAGCGTCGAAATCCGTGTTATAATGATACTATCCACTAGCAATAGTGGTGCGCTGTCTGCATTGCAGGTGGTCGGGCTTCTTTCCGGCGTCAAATCCGGAGGAGGTCTGCTTTTTATCTCCTCCGGGATGTTTGCATGTCAACCACACCTAACCTGAACGGAGGAGTCCAACATGGATGTTTTGAATACTGTTGTGAACATACTGCATTTGATTGCAGACGTTGTCATCGGCGTTACGCAGGTAACCTGGATGATCTCAAAGGATGTCTTTCGGGACAAGCCTGAAGCCAAACACTATTCTAAAAGCAATAAAAAGTAACGACCGCCTCACAGTTCCCCAACTAGAGCGGTCGTTACTTTTTAACACTTGCCGGTAAAGGAGCTGACCACTTTGCAGACAGCGCCTTTTCTATTTGTAGTATAGTCAATTTTTTACGATTTGTCAAGGAGAGCATTCCGGTATGCGTTCGATTCCTTCGGATTTTTCATCTCTCACCCAGACCATCGCCTCCCTGCTGGAGGCCCACCCGGAGCGGCCCGTGCTCGTCGCGCTGGACGGCCGCTGCGGCAGCGGCAAAACGACGCTGGCGGCACAGCTGGCAGAACAGTTTCCGGGCAGCGCCGTCTTCCATACCGATGATTACTATCTTCCCCCGGCACAGCGCATCCTCAACTGGGCCGAAACGCCCTGCGCCAATATGGACCTGACCCGCCTGCGGGAGGAAGTGCTTGTTCCCGCGCAGGCCGGGGCCGCAGTGCACTGCCGGGCGTACTCCTGCCGGGAGGGTGCCTATCTGCCGGAGCGGTGCGTACCGCCCGCACCGCTCTATATACTGGAGGGCAGCTACAGCCACCACCCGCTCCTTGCAGGCTTTTATGACCTCAAAGTGTTCGTCACCTGTTCCAAAGAAGAGCAGGCCCGCCGTTTGCAGGCGCGGGAAGGCGAACGCTACGAAAACTTTGTCCGTCGGTGGATTCCTCTGGAAGAGGCCTACTTTGCGCAGTGCCGCATCGAAGCGCTGGCGGACCTCCTCTGGGATACTACAAATTTATGAAGTTTTTGAAAATTTGCGGCGATTTTTCCCGCCAACCTGTGGGAATTATGGTATAGTTATCTTGGAATAGACTTGATTTCCCAAGGCAAGGAGAAGCATTATGGAACACTTCGTGGAATTTGAAAATGTTTCCAAATACTACCAGACAGGCAGTGTCCGCATCGCCGCAGCGGACCGCCTGAATTTTTACGTGGACAAGGGCGAGTTCTGCATCATCGTCGGGCCGTCCGGTGCAGGCAAGACCACCCTGCTGAACATCCTCGGCGGCATGGACACCTGCGACGAGGGCCACGTCTGGCTCGACGGGCAGGATGTCAGTCGGTTCTCCGCGAAAGAGCTGACCCAATACCGGCGGTATGACGTCGGATTCGTCTTCCAGTTCTACAACCTCGTGCAGAACCTGACGGCACTGGAAAACGTAGAACTGGCCAGCGAGATCTGCCGCGACCCGCTGGACCCCAAAGCCACACTGGAAAGCGTCGGCCTCGGCGAGCGGCTGAACAACTTCCCGGCCCAGCTTTCGGGCGGCGAACAGCAGCGCGTCTCCATTGCGCGCGCCCTCGCCAAAAATCCGAAGCTCCTGCTCTGCGATGAGCCGACCGGTGCGCTGGACTACAAGACCGGCAAACAGGTGCTGGCCCTGCTGCAGCGCACCTGCCGCGAGACGGGCCGCACCGTCATCGTCATCACCCACAACACAGCCCTGACGGCCATGGCCGACCGCATCATCCAGGTGAAGAGCGGGCAGATCCTGTCCAACCAGGTCAACGAGCACCCTGTGCCCGTGGAACAGATCGAGTGGTGATTCTTGTGCAGAAAAGTTATCGAAAAAACATCCTCCGGGATCTCAGGGGCAACCTGAGCCGGTTTTTGTCCCTGTTCGGCATCGTGGCGCTGGGCGTGATGATCCTGACGGGCCTTGCCAGCTTTGCACCCAGTATGCGGATCGCCGGACAGAAATATTACGTACAGCAGAACGTATTCGACCTTCGCGTCCTCTCCACCCTCGGCCTTTCCGAGGACGACATCGACGCCATTGCCGCGACCGAGGGCGTCACAGCGGTCCAGCCGGTGAAGTATCTGGACACCGAAGGCCGCTGGTCCAGCACCGACCAGCCCGCTGTCCTGCGCATCCAGCAGCTCCCGGCAGACCCCGATGCCGACACGGTCGAGAATATGAACCGCCCACTGCTGCTGGCAGGCCGGATGCCCGAAGCTGCCGACGAATGCGTCGTGCATGTCATGGGCCACGGGAAAGAGATTCCCATCGGCACCACGCTGACCTTGCCGGACGGCACCGATGGCCTCGCCCGCACCTCTTATACCGTGGTGGGGCAGGTGCAGGACCCGCTGCATTTTTCCTCCGACCAGGAGACTTCCACCGCCGGCGACGGCGTTCTGGACGCCATCGTCTACGTCCCAGACGGTCAACTGACCGCCGATTATTACACTGTCTGTTATATCAAGGCCGAAAACGCCGACCAGTATGACAATTATTCCGATGAATACCAGGCAGCCGTGGACGCAGTCGCCGACCGGCTGACCGCCATCAGCGGCGCACAGTGCACCACCCGCCGGGAAGCCCTCATCGACGACGCCACTGCCAAACTGGCCGATGCCAAGCAGACCTACGACGAGCAAAAAGCGGAGGCCGAACGCCAGTTTGCACAGACCGAACAGAAGCTCGACGAGGCCGAAGCCCAGCTCACCGCCGCCAAAGCGCAGCTGGAGCAGGGTGAAGCGGAGTACACCTCCGGCAAAGCGCAGCTGGCCCAGCAGAAAGCCGCCCTGCCCGACACCATGCAGAGCGGTGCGGACAAAGTGCTGGACGGCGAGGAGCAGATCCTGGAATTTGAAGATCAGCTCCAGCAGATCGAGCTTCTGGTCAACCTGAAGCAGGTGGCCGACCCGCTGCTGACCTATGCCGAAGCCGCGCTCCACAACGCACAGAAAGCGCTCGACGAGGCCGAACCCGCCGACGAAGAATACACTGAGCTGCGGGATGCCCTCGCCAAGGCACAGGCCGCCTACGACAGCATCTACGCCCAGCTCAACGGCTACCAGCAGCAGCTGGACGAGGGCAAGCAGCAGATGTATGCCCAGGGGCTCCTCTCCTCGCCCAGCCTTTCCAATACGGAACTCGTCACCGAGGCCAAAGCCGCTCTGCGGAAGATGAAGCTGGAACTGATGCAGGGCCAGCTGGGGCTTTCCACCGGCACCGCCTCTGCCTATTCCGCCTTTGCTGCCGCCGAACAGCAGCTCGCCGATGCCCGCACCCGGCTGGATGACGGCTGGGCTGAATACGATACCGGCAAAGAGCAGCTGGACGCCTCCCGCACCGAATACGCAACGCAGAAAGCCGAGGCGGAGCAGAAGCTCGCTGACGGCCAGAAGCAGATCGACGATGCCGAAGAGCAGATCTCTGACATCCAGAACGGCGAGTGGTACGTCCTCGACCGGAACAGCACCATGAGCTTCGTCACCTTTGAGCAGTATGCCGACCGGATGGACGCCATCGCACGGGTCTTCCCGGTGTTCTTCTTCCTGGTGGCAGCACTGGTGGCCTCCACTACCATGACCCGCATGGTGGACGAGAACCGCCTGCAGATGGGCACCCTGAAAGCGCTGGGCTACTCCAACACAGCCATTGCGGGCAAGTACCTGTTCTACGGCCTGGCCTCCAGCATCCTGGGCAGCATCCTGGGCATGGCGGTGGGCTTCGTCGTCTTCCCCACCATCATCTGGCAGGCCTATCAGACCATGGTGTTCAGCCTGCCCACCTTCACCCTGCAATTCTACCCCGGCATGGCTGCGGGAAGCGTCCTGCTCAGTGCGGCCGTCATCGGCATCACCACCTGGGAGGCCTGCCGCGCCAGCCTGCGCGAGAAGACCGCCGCCCTGCTCCTGCCCCGCGCACCGGTGGCCGGCAAGCGCATCTTCCTCGAATACATCACCCCGCTGTGGAAGCACATGAGCTTTTCCCAGAAGACCACAGCCCGCAACCTGTTCCGGTATAAGAAGCGCTTCTTCATGACCGTGCTGGGCGTGGCGGGCTGCACGGCCCTGCTGCTCATCGGCTTTGGCATCCAGGATTCCATCCTGCCCATGCTCAACCGCCAGACCACCGAGCTGAACCACAGCGACCTGACCATCTCGTACAGCGACGCCAGAGCCTTTTCCGTGGAACACGGTCTGGGCGATGTGCTGGATTCCAGCGCCGATGTGACCAGCTGGGGCCGTTTCTACAACAAGAGCGTGACCATCTACAATGCCAGCGGCGACAAGCAGACCGTAAGCATCGTGACGGCGGAAGACGAGAGCCAGCTGACCGCATATTTCACCTTCCGCACCCGGCAGGGGCACAAGGCCATCCCCTTTGACGATAACAGTGCCATCCTGACCGAGAAGACCGCCGAGAGCCTGGGCCTTGCGGTGGGCGACACCTTTGAGGTGGAGACCAGCGACGGCAGCCGCAAAACGCTGACCCTGACCGGCATCACCGAAAACTACGTCTTCACCCGGCTGTACCTCTCGCAGGCGCAGCTCCGGACGCTGACGGGCGGCACCCTGCCAGAGTGGAACACCGTTTACGGCCAGACCAACTGCCCCACCTCGGACGACCGCAACACCCTGCGCACCGACCTGCTGGCCTGCAATTACGTCAGCGGCGTCTCCTTCATGGAGGACACGACCGAAATGTTCGACAACCTCATCGGCTGCCTGAACTATGTGGTCATCCTGATCATCGTCTGTGCCGCTGCGCTGGCCGCCGTGGTGCTCTACAACCTCATCAGCGTGAACCTTGGCGAGCGCAAAAAGGAGCTGGCCACCATCAAGGTGCTGGGCTTCTTCGACAACGAGGTCTACCGCTACATCTTCCGCGAGATCGACCTGCTGGCCCTCATCGGGTCGCTGGCGGGCCTTGCGCTGGGTGTGCCGCTGCATCAGTTCATCGTCCGCACCGTGGAGATGGACCAGATGATGTTCATCCGCTCCATCGCGCCCCGCAGCTACCTGTTCAGCGTAGCCCTCACCCTCTTCTTCACCGTCGTCGTCTGCCGCCTCATGCGCCGCCATGTCCGGAACATCAGCATGGTCGAAAGCATGAAGGCACCGGAATAAGAAAGCATCTCCGCAAAAAACTCCCCTCGGCCGTGGATGGCTGAGGGGAGTTTTTGTAGTTTGTCAGGTTCTTGCCAGCACCGGCAGCGCGGCGATCTCATCCTGCAGCTCTCTGGCCTGGGTCTTTGTGAGCTTTTTGCAGGAGACCATCCGGTCCAGCACCACCTGCGAGCGCTTGAGCGCCAGCTCCGGGCTGGAATGCGGCGAGTAGGCGGACGGCGCATTGGGCAGGCCCGCCAGCAGGACGCATTCGGCCGAGGTCAGCTCCGCAGGCGTCTTGCCGAAGTAGCCTTCCGCCGCCTCGGCGATGCCGTAGCATCCGCTGCCGAAATAGATCGTATTCACGTACATCTCAAAGATCTGCTGCTTGGAGCAGTGCTTTTCGATGTCCAGCGCCGCGAAAAGTTCCGCAGCCTTGCGGGCAAAGTGCTTCTCCTGCGTGAAGTAGATGTTCTTTGCCAGCTGCTGGGTCAGGGTGCTGCCGCCTTCGGCCAGCGAGCGGGTCCGCAAGTCTGTCCACAGCGCCCGGACGATGGCCACCGGGTCCACGCCGTGGTGCAGCTCAAACCGGCTGTCCTCCACGGCGATGACGGCGTCGATGTAGGTCTGGGGGATGGCATCGCAGGTGGTGAATCCGGGGCGGGCCGAGAGGGTCTCGTACAGCTGCGCCGCCGGGAGTTCGGGCTGGGTGCCACGGTAGAGTTTCCAGCCCTGTACCCCCAGCACAGTCCCCGCCGCAGCCAGCACCAGCAGTGCCAGCAGCAGCGCCCAGCACAGCAGCCGTTTGAGGAGATCCTTCAGTGTCCGCATCGCGTTCGCTCCTTTCACCTTCTGAATGGTATTATCCTACCCGATTTCACCGTTCTTTTCAAGCAGATTTTGTGAACATTCCGCCGCAGACCGCTCAGGCCCGGACATCGCATCTGCGCAGCAGAAGATGCGCCAGCAGAAAGGACACCGCCAGCCACCCCAGACAGCTGGCTGCAAACAGCCCGTAGCTGCCAGCCAGAGCATCTGCGCTTTTGTTAGAGTTCATACCCAGCTGCATCAGAGAATAGGGCCACAGGATTCCAAAGCCTTTGGAGCTGATAAAAATGCCGGTAATGCCGCCCAGCAATCCCAGAAAAATGGGCACGGCAAAGCTGCGGATGACCATGGCCAGCACCAGCTGTGCAGCAATGACAGCCAGTGCGCCCAGCAACCCCCGCAGCAGAAAGAGCGGCAGCCGAACCGGCGGCCAGCCGGGCAGATGGGCAAATACCTTGCCGCAGAACACGAACAGCGCGAACACAAAACCGTGGGTCAGCAGCGCCAGCTTTATCACCACCGCAAACTTTGCGGCAAACAGGTCCAGCGGCGGCACGGGGCTTGCCATGATAAGGTTCCAGTTGTGCCCCAGATGTTCCAGCCGCCACAAGTAGGCAGCATAGGTGGCTACCATGGCAGGGAAGAAGAGCATGGAATAAAACAGGGTGTGCTGGGTCCACAGGCTGTACCAGCCGTCGGTGAGGATCTCAAGATTTTGCAGATAATTGAACGTGCCATAGGTGGCCGAAAGAATGGGCAGCACAAAGAACATTGCCCAGATGGGGGATGCGTGGAGTTTGCGGTTCTCCGCAAAAATGCAGCGTTTCAGCATGGTTTTATACCTCCTCGTCCTGTACCTTGCGCCACGCAAGGGCAAACAGCACAGCGCCCAGCGCAAGGGTGAAGGCCAGCAGCCCCCAGTTGAAGGGGCGGGTGCCGTAGGTGACGGTGTGGGTAGCCTTGTCCCAGTTCGCCACTTCGTAGGCGCTCAGAGGGATGTAGTACCCAAAGGGTACAAAGTAACTGGCAAGCGGCGGCATAAAAGCAGAGAACAGCCCCACCAGCGCCCCTACGATGCCCACGCAGAGCGCCGGCAGGGGATTGCCTACCCACAGCATCAGCAGAAATTCGCCAAAGAAGAGCATTGTGTCCACAGCCAATGTGCAGATGAACAGATAGACCAGCTGCCCAGTGGGAAAGGCTTCGGTATAACCATGGACACGCCCCAGCACCGGAACACAGGCCAGCTCCAGCACCGTGACCAGCAGCACCTCCAGCACTCCAAAGACCGCCTTGCCTGCAAACAGACTGCGTCGGCTCTGCAGGGTGTAGAGCAGCTTGGCGGTGTTTCCTTTGATCTCCATATCCCACAGTCGGGAGGCCAGCACTGCCATCATCACCGGCATCAGAATGGCTTCAATGACGGGCAGGCTGTAAAGCAGGGCGCTGTAACCGTTGGCAAGCTCCTCCGGGTCTGCCGGGGCAAGGCCGCCCACCCACAGCACGACGATGCCGGGGATGAGCAGGCAGAGGGCAAGGTCGTGCCGACGGTGGGCTTTTTGCAGTTCTGCACGGAAAGCTGCCATCTTACGCCACCTCCCCGCTGTTCTGGGTCAGGCTGAGGAAGATATCCTCAAGGCTCTTTGTCTGGGCCGTCAGCCCCACGACACCTGCCCCGCGTTCGGCAAGCGCACAGACCAGCGCCGCCAGCGCGGCATCGTCCTGCGGCGGCAGCAGAACGACGTCCGGCTCCTCCGTCCGGGTTGCTGCCTGCATCCCCTGCTCGTTCAGCACGGCAAGGGCCTTTGACACATCCAGCACCCGCAGCAGGATGCCGCCCCGGCTGTGCTTTTGCAGCTGCTGCAAAGAGCCCTCGAACAGCAGTTTGCCGTGGTTCAGGATGCCCACCTGATCCACCATCTGCTCGATCTCGCCCAGCAGGTGGCTGGAGATCAGCACGGTGGCTCCGGTGGTCTGCGGCATGGCGGCGATGAGGCTGCGCATCTCCTGAATGCCCGCCGGGTCCAGACCGTTGGTGGGCTCGTCTAAAATCAGCAGTTTGGGGCTGCCCAGCAGCGCCATGGCGATGCCCAGCCGCTGCTTCATACCAAGGGAATATTGCCCCACCTTCCGGTCAGCGTCTTTGGTCAGGTGTACGATGTCCAGCACCCGGTCGATGTCCTTCCGCTCCACCTCCTTCAGGTCGGCCACGATGGCCAGATTCTCCCGCGCCGTCAGGTGGAGATAGCCGGACGGTGATTCAATCAGACTTCCGGTCTGCCGCAGCAGCGCAATGCGGCTCGATTCGTTCAGGGTGTGCCCCAGCAGCTCCACGCTGCCGCCGGTGGGGTGCACAAGCCCCAGCAGCATCTTCATGGTGGTGGATTTGCCCGCACCGTTGGGGCCTAAAAAGCCGTAGACACACCCTTGCGGGACGGTCAGGTTCAAATGGTCCACCACCGGGTGACCATGGTAGCTTTTGCAAAGGTCGTGCGTTTCGATCACAGATTTCATGCTATCCGCTCCTTTTCGTGTTTCCTGTTGTTCGGAACACGTTCAGGATACACCCGCTACCTTAATCCACCCGGAAGCCGAGCTTAATTTGGCCTTAAATTTTCGGCAAAGCGCTGCTCTGCCGGGCCATTTGTGGTATAGTGAAGAAAAACGCACAAAGGAACACGAACGCTATGACTTCCATCTATGATGCCGAACTTCTTCTGGTGGACGACAACCCGGACCTGCTCCGCCTGCTCCGCGAACAGCTGAGCGGGGCCGGGTATCACCACATCCGCACCGCAGCCACCTGTGCCGCTGCGCGGGCTGCCTTCGACGCCGCACCGCCCCACTTGATGGTGCTGGACATCAACCTGCCGGACGGCGACGGGTTTTCGCTGTTCCGGGCGCTGCGGGCAAAAGCGGATGTCCCGGCGCTGTTCCTCTCCGCACGGGATGCCGATGCAGACCGGCTGTTCGGGCTGGGCCTTGGCGCAGACGATTATCTGACCAAACCCTTCCTCATGCAGGAGCTTCTTTTGCGGGTACAGCACATTTTGCAGCGGGTCTACCGCACCGAGCTGGCGCGGGGCGCTTCGCAGCAGCTGACACTGGGGGACCGCATCGTCCAGCTCAACGATGCGCTGGTCCAGCTTCCGGACGGTTCCGCCCTGCCCCTGACCGCCACCGAACTGGCTCTGCTGCGCAAGCTGGCCGAGAATCGGGGCCACATCGTGACCTATGACGCCCTGTGCGAAGCCGTCTGGGGCGCGGATTACTACGGCTGTGAAAACAGTTTGAACGTCCACATCCGCCACCTGCGCGAAAAGCTGGAGCCCCTGCCCGGCAGGCCGCAGTTTCTGCGCACCGTGCGGGGCATCGGCTACAAACTGGCCGGGGAGGTACGCTCATGAAAATCTTTTCGCGCCTTCTCCGGCGGTATCTGCTGGCGGCGGTGGGCATCGTGCTGCTGATGTTCGTGCTGGGCACCAGCTTTTTGGGCTGGGTGCTCTGGCGGGAATGGCAGCGCCCCAAGCGGGAATACTCTTACAGCAACATTGCCGATTCCATGGTGCAGACTGCCGACGGCCTTGCCTTCGGCCCGCAGCACACCCCCGAAGAATGGATGGACGGCTACTCCTGGGCCATGGTGCTGGACGCCGACGGCCGGGTGATCTGGAGCTATGCACTGCCCCGGACGCTCGACCGCCGCTACACCTCCAGCGATGTGGCCCGGTTCTCGCGCTGGTATCTGGACGACTACCCGGTCTTCTGCTGGACGGAGGACTACGGGCTGTTCGTGGCCGGTACGGAGCCGGGCAGCATGTGGAAGTACACGGTCTACACCTCGCCGGGGATGCTGACCGACATTGCCGGGTTCCTCCTCCCCTGCCTGCTTGGGATGCTGGCGGCCGGGCTGGCCGTCTGCTTTCTGCTCAGCTGGCGGGGTGCCAGAGAACTGCTGGCCCTTGCCCGGCGGGACAATGCCCGCACCCAGTGGATCGCGGGCGTCAGCCACGATGTGCGCACCCCGCTGGCGCTGATCTTAGGCTGGGCCGAGCAACTGGAGCAGGATGCAGCCCTGCCCGCCCCGGCACGGCAGAAGGCCGGTGGCATCCGCACCCAGAGCGAGCGGCTGCGCACCCTCATCGACGATCTGAACCTGACCAGCAAGCTCCAATATGGAGCCCAGCCCCTCCGGCGGGAGCTGCTGACCGTCGGCCCGCTGCTGCGGCAGCTGGTGGCCCAGTTCTGCGACAGCCCCCTGGCCGACCAGTGCGACCTCTCGCTGACCCAGACCCTTGATGCCGAACAGACCCAAATCTCTGCAGACCCCGCCCTTCTGGGGCGGCTGGTGGAAAACCTGCTCAGCAACAGCGTCCGGCACAACCCGCAGCCGGTGACCGTCTGCCTGTGTGCCGAGGTCCGCAGCCGTCAGCTCTGCCTGACCTTCACCGACGACGGCGTCGGCTACCCGCCCGCCGTGCTGGCCGCGCTCAAAGAGCCGGAATCCTCTGAGGATGCTCCCCACATCCTCGGCCTGCATGTCGTGGAGCAGATCGCCGCCGCCCACGGCGGAACTGCCGTGTTCGAACAGAACCACCCCCATGGAGCCAGAGCGGTCATCCGCCTCCCGCTGGGGGAGCGGACACGAAGCGCCTGAGAGGGCCATACCTCACCGTTTCAGCTTTTCTTCGATCTTCTCCTTCTCCAGCCCCTCGCCAATGACGATGAGCACCTCCTGCCCATTGGGAATGCCCGCAGCGGTCAGGCCGTCGGCGGTGGCGTTCAGCTCCACCCAGCCGCCTGCATCCCGCACGAAGCCCTTCACCCGCAGCACATGGCCGCAGGCGGGGTCGGTGAACAGCGACGGGATGTTCCGTTCCAGCTGCTCCCGCGGCAGGCCCAATTCCAGAAAATAGGCCGAACCAAAGGCCCTGTGCTCATCAAAATGCAGCTTTTCGCAGCTGGCCTGCCGATAGCCGCAGCGGTCGAGGGCCGCGAAGTCGGCATCCGTCAGGTCGGCCCAGTCTTTGGTCAGAAACTCGCCGGGCTGGAAGCTCCGGCTGCACTTGCAGGCGGTCAGTGCACGGCGCAGATGTTCCTGTGCGGCCTGTATGTCCGCAGCGTCGGCCAGCTGGCTCCGGCTGAACACCACCCTCCCTGCGTTGGCCGCCTCGGACGCCAGGATATAATCGGCCTGCGCCGAGAGGGTCTCCGGCAGCAGCGCATCCACGATGGCGATGACATTGCCCAGCTGATACCACCGATCCAGCGGGTCGTCCCGCAGGACATCGAAGAACTCGTCCACGTCAAAAATGCCGCTCGGCTCCACGAGCACCCGGTCAAAGCCGCGCATCGCCATGGAGATGAGCTTGGTGCGCATCCGGCGCTGGTGGGTGTCGCAGTCGCACCCGCCGCTGATCGTCTCGATCTCGCAGTGGTCGCCCAGAAGGTCCTGCACCAGCATGGCGTCCACGTTCACGGCGCCGAAGTCGTTTTCCAGAATGCAGACATTGTGCCCCTGTGCCACCAGATATGCCGCGTACCGGCGCAGAAATGTGGTCTTTCCGGCTCCCAGAAAGCCGGTGATAAGATCTACCTGTACCATCGTTGTCCCCTCCGCTGTTTTGATTTCAGGGTCAGTATACTATAACCGGCAAAAACAAGCAAGGGGAAGACGTTGTGCCTTCCCCTTGTCTGGTCCTTATAGAAACTCTACGCTTCCATCCTCGATGTGGTACATGGCCCCGACCACCCGCAGACCGGTCTCCTCCTCGATGTGGTGGATGCACAGGCTCTTTTCGATCTCGCGGACGCTGTGCCGCACATTCAGGCAGCTGGCCTTGTAGGGGTCCGTCTCCTTGCCGATGGCCTTTTTGATCTCGTCGGTGATGTACTTGATGTAGCCATCCGGCTGGTAGTGGATGGCGGCATCCACGGCCCCGCAGTGGGTGTGGCCCAGCACCACGACCAGGCGGCAGCCCAGGTGCCCGGCCGCATACTCGATACTGCCCAACTGGTTGTCGTCGATGACGTTGCCCGCCAGCCGGATGACGAACAGCTCCCCGATGCCTGCCGAGAAGATGTTCTCCGGGATGACCCGCGAGTCCGAGCAGGTGACGATGACGGCATAGGGAGACTGGCCCTTCGTCCAGGTAGACAACCGAATGCGGCGGGAGATATCGCCGCTTCCATTCTCCGCATTCAGGTATTTCAGGTTCCCTGCGGCCAGTTTGTAGATGGCATCCGCCGCAGTACAGACAGTGGTTTCCTGCATAAACAGCCTCCCTTTTTGATTTCTGTTCCAAAAAAGCCGCCCGGCCTCCCGTTCAGGGAAAACGCCGGGCGGCTCTCATGCAATTAGAAGTTGATGACGCCGAGGATCAGGCCAGCGACCAGGCAGATGATGGACACAGCCCACTGCCAGCCGAAGCAGTACTTGATGTGATCCTTGATCTCGACACCGGCCAGGCCGACGCCCAGATAGGTAGCGGGCGCAACCGGGCTGATGAAGGTAGCGCAGTTGCGGCAGACGACCATGGCGATGGCGATGTGAGCGGGGTTGACACCGAACTGGTTGCCAACACCGATCAGGACGGGCAGAACGCCATAGAAGTAAGAGTCGGTATCGAACAGCAGAGCCAGAGGCACGCTCAGGATGCCGATGATAATGGGCAGGAACCGGCCCATCGAAGTCGGGATGAAGTTTGCCATCGCGGTAGCCATCATATCCATGATGCCGCTCTTCTGCAGAACGCCCAGGAAGACACCGGCGCACAGGATGGTGGACGCCATGCTCAGGCCAGCAGCAGCGTGGCTCTTGATGATGGAGTTCTGCAGCTTCTTGCCGCGGTAGTTGACCAGGATGGCCAGCACACAGCCGACCATGAACGGGAAGTACGAGGGGAAGATATCCATGACCAGCACGATGATGACTGCCAGGGTCAGGATGACGTTGAATGCAAAGAACTTCGGGCGGGCCAGAGAAGTATCCTTCTCGCCGCTGTCGGAGTCATCGTACTTGCCCTCTTCCTCTGCAGCAGCGTCGCCGAGCTTGGCGATGCGCTTCTTCTCCTGGAAGCCCCAGAAGATGGCGGTGGCAAAGGCCAGGATCAGGCCGACGACCTGCATGGGCATCAGCTGGCTCCACAGATCGTTTGCTTCGATCTCCAGAACGCTGGCAGCGCGCATGGTGGGGCCGCCCCAGGGCATCAGGTTCATAACGCCCATGGCGGTGACGCAGATCAGCAGCAGAGTCTCACGGCGCATGTGCAGGCGCTTGTAGACCGGCAGCATGGCGGGGATGGTGATGAGGAAAGTGGATGCACCGCCGCCGTCCAGATGGCCGATGATGGCGATGATGCAGGTCATCAGGGCAACGCCAACGACGTTGTTGCCGACCTTCTTCATCAGGGCATTGATGATCTTGTCGAACATGCCTGCATCGGTCATGACACCGAAGAACAGGACGGAGAAGATGAACAGCACCGCCGTGCCGTGGACGCTGGACACACCGGCCTTGATAAAGCCAGCCATATCATCCAGCGTAAAGGTGCCGGTGGCCACCAGGATGATGGAGGTGATGGTGGAGACGCCGACGAATCCCAGTGCAGGGACTGTGACATTGCGCAGCAACAGCAAGACAACGGTGATGACCGTAGCGAAGCCCAGCAGCGCGAGGACAGTTTCACTCATGATTGGTACTTCCTTTCCTTTTATCCGCGTTTTTACGGGATGAGAAGCATTCCGCAAAGTCTGCTCTGTTCATTCCCGCTTTTGATGGTTTCAGTATACGCCGGTAAACTTACATGCCGAAGCGCTTTGGATTACGCTTTGTTAAGAAAGTTCTTAATATCCTGTAAGGTTCTGGATGGATGCTTGGATACAACTTATTTGCAAAAGGAAAACCCTCTCAGTCTCGCATTCGCTCGCCAGCTCCCCCAATGGGGGAGCTTTCATGCTGACTTATAGCAGCATCAAAACCTCGCCCTTCGGGAGAGGTGGCATTGCAAAGCAATGACGGAGAGGGTTTATTTCATGCTATTACTTTTTCCGGCAGGCGCGGATCTCTTCCAGCAGTGTGGAAGCTGCGACCGGCTTTAGGATATAGCCATCCATGACGCCGTGGCTCTTGGCGTCGATGAGTTCGCGGGTCAGCGCACTTGCCATGACGATGCGGGTCATGCCGGGGAACCGGCCCTGGATGGACATGCAGAAGTCCACGCCGCTGCCCTTCGTCACGCTCTCGTCGATGGCGAGCACATCAAAAGGCTGGCTGTCCAGCAGGGTGCGCACATCGCCCCGGCGGGCACAGGTCGAAACGTCCAGCCCCAGGCGGCTCAGCTCCTTTTCCAGCATGCTCAGCACCTTCTGGTTGTCGTCTACGGCCAAAATGCGCAGGTTGCTGTTCTGGCCCCATTGCAGCTGCTCGCGCTCCCGCTCCTGTTCCAGGACCGGCAGATAGATGAAGAAGGTCGAGCCCTTGCCCAATGTGCTTTCGGCGCAGATCTGGCCGCGGTGGGTGTGGATGATCTGCTCGGCCAGCGCCAGCCCCAGGCCGGTGCCCTCCCCTGTTTTTTTGGTGGTGAAGAAGGGTTCAAAGATGCGCTGCAAGGTCTCCTTGTCCATGCCGGAGCCGGTGTCCGTGATGCGGATGCGGACATAGCTGGGCCAGACCTCCGGGATACGCTCATCCGGGAAGCGGAGCAGAAGCTCACTGCGCGGCACCACGTCGGCTTCCAGCGTCAGGGTTCCCTCCGCCGGGCCGATGGCGTGGATGGCATTGACGCAGATGTTCAGCAGCACCTGCTGCAATTGGGTGCTGTTGCCCAGCACTTCTTCCCCCTTCAGCTCCATCTTCTCCACGAGCTGCACCTGCCGGGGGCAGTTGGTCTCCACCAGCTTCCGGGTCTTGGTCAGCAGCCGTTCCACCGGGATGGCGTCGTAGATGGTCTCGACGTTCTTCCGGCTCATGGCGGAGATCTGCTTCACCACGTCCCGCGCCTTTTCGGCGGCCTCGCTGATTTCCAGTGCGTTGTCGTAGATCTCGCTTTCCGGGTCGGCGTCGGCCATGATGAGGTCGGCATAGCCGGTGATAGGGGTCAGGAAATTGTTGAACTCGTGCGCGATGCCGCCGGTCAGGGTGCCCATCAGCTGAAGACGCTGGCCGTGCTGCAAGAACTCCTCGCTGCGGTGCAGTTCCTCCAGTGCGTCGTTGACCTCCTGCAGCGAGGTGATGCGGGCCGCACTGCGGGTGTTCTTCTGCTGCAAGCGGAAGATGAAGACGGTCAGCAGCACCAGGACCAGCGCAATGGAGCCGCACATGACCGCCATCTTCCGGAAGCTGCCGGCCACCGGCTGGTAGAGGTCGTCGTAGTCCACCACAGCGCTCACGATCCAGAAACTGCCGCCCAGGCTCAGCTGCCGGTAGGCGCTGATCTTATGCACACGGGGCAGGCTGGGGTCCGTCCACCAATAGGAATAGTAATCCATGATGCCGGACAGCTCTTCCTGCTGCGCCTTCAGCAGGCCGCTCAGGCTGCCCATCTCCAGTTCCTTGTTGTAATACAGCTCCTGACGGCCCTCCAGAATGTCCAGGCCCCACTGCTTCCGCTCCGGGTGCATGATCACCCGGTTGTCTGCGTTTTTGACGACGATGTAGCCGTTGGTTCCCACATGGATGTCCGACACCAGCTGTTCATACAGTGCCTCCGAATCCACGACCAGACAGACCGCCTGCTCCCCCACCGGCTCTTTCAGCACGAGATAGTGGCGGTCGCCCTGATGATACTGCCAGTAGCTGATCTTTTCGGTGCGGGTCAGCAGGACATCGCAGACCGGGGCGACCCCGTAACACCGGTAGGTGATGTTGCCATCCGCATCTTCCAGCCACAAGTCTGCAAGGGTATCGCTGCGGGCAAGGGCCGGATGGCTCAGCGGGTCGATCCGCAGCTTTTCCGCTGCTGCATCCAGGCGGTCTTCGTATTCGGTCAGCGAAAACTGGATGCTGTCCGCCGTGCTCTGCACCACCAGCTCCATCTGCCGGGTCTGGCTGTCCATCAGGGCCGTTTTGTAGTCCTGCCAGGTCACATTCGCCACGATGCCCAGAAGCACCAGCAGCACGGCCCCGCCCGCCACAGGCGGCAGAAGCAGCCGGATGCGCTCCCGGAAGGTCTTGGGATTCCACCGGAACGGAAATTTCATGGAAAAAACTCCTTTCAAAGGGATTTTATGCCGCAGATTCAGCCGGTCTTCTTGCTCTTGACGCTCAAAAATGTTATACTTTTCTCAAACTCAACAGAACCCGACGAATTTTGCGGCTGGAAAAAAGGTGTAATGATGGCGTTTCATGTTCTTATTGTAGACGATGATCCCGCAATTTGCAAATTATTATCCAAAGTGATGATCAGCAACGAGATGGAGCCTCTTGTGGTGAACAGCGGTGCGGCAGCGCTGGACCTCATCGCGCGGCAGAGCGACACGCTGGACATGATCCTGATGGACATCACGCTGGGCGACATGGAGGGCTTTGACGTCATCCAGACCATCCGGCGGAACGGCGTCACCACGCCGGTCATCATCATCAGCGGCCGCAGCGAGGACTACGACTTCATGTACGGGCTCTCGCTGGGCGCAGACGACTATGTGACCAAGCCCTTCCGCCCCCAGATCCTGGGTGCCAAGGTCAAGGCCCTTATCCGCCGCAGCAAGAGCTTCTCGCAGGAGAACAACAGCCAGATCACCTGCGGGCCGTTCCTGTGCGACACCACCACGATGCGCTTTTACAAGAACAACGTGGAGCTGAACCTCTCCGAGAAGGAGCGCAGCCTGCTGCTGCTCTTTGTCCGCCACCCGCAGCAGGTGTTCACCAAGGATATGATCTACGAGCAGATCTGGGGCAACCTCATCGCCGTGGACGACAACGCCATCATGGTCTACATCAACCGCCTGCGCAGCAAGATCGAGGACAACGTCCGCACCCCGCAGCACATCATCACCATCCGGGGCGTCGGCTACCGGTTCGTGCCATAAATAAGCGTTTCGCTTCCCCACAACAAAAGAAGGTCCGCTTCCTGCGCGCGGTGCAGGGAGCGGACCTTTGGTTTTATGCCGGTATAAAACATAAAACCGTGAAAAAGGAGAATCGCATGAACTGTAATGCCTGGATCACCCGGCGGAGATGATGAGAAGAGCAAGTGGGATTTCCGTGAAAATCATTCCGAAACTGTGATTGGCAAGTCACAGGAGAGCCGCCGGGCAGGGCACTCAATCCTCGCGGAAGGAGAAAGGCTTGACTTCGCGCACGACGTCCATGATGGTGCCGTCGCGGGCTTCGATGATGCCGACCACACGGTCGCCGAACTGGACCTTCTCCGGCTCACCGACGATGGAGTAAGCGATATCACGCAGTTCCTCGATGGTCTTCAGAGGCACACAGTCGGCCTTCTGGAGTGCTTCCAGCAGGTCGGGGCGGGCGGGGTTGACGGCGACACCGTAATCGGTGACGACGATGTCCACGCTCTCACCGGGGGTGGTGACGGTGGTGACATCGGTGCAGATGGCGGGGATGCGGCCCTGCAGCAGCGGGGCGATGACGATGGTGCACTTTGCGCCCTGTGCCGTATCGGGGTGGCCGCCCTGTGCGCCGGTGATGACGCCGTCGGAACCGACGACAACGTTGCAGTTGAAGTGGACGTCCACTTCCAGAGCTGCCAGGATGACGTAGTCCAGTTTATTGACAAAGGCGCCCTTGTTCATGGGGTTGGCATAAGCGCCTGCGGAGATGCGGTGGTGGTTGGGGTTCTTGACGTTGTTGACGGCGTCCAGGTCAAAGTCCTGGGTATCCAGCAGCACGCGGACCATGCCGTTATCCAGCAGGTCGCACATGGGCTTGGTCAGACCGCCGACGCCGAAGCCCATCTTGATGTTGCGCTCCTTCATGATCTCGGTCAGAGAGATGGTGGAGGCGATGGATGCGCCGCCGACACCGGTCTGATAGGAGAAGCCGTCCTTAAAGTACGGGGTATTCGCCACGACCTGGGTGCAGTACTCGGCCATCATCAGCTTGCGCTGGTCGGTGGTGGGCTTGGCTGCACCGGTGGCGATCTTCTCCGGGATGCCGATCTGGTCCACGACGCAGACGTAATCCACCTTGGTCATGGAGATGTGAGCGGGATAGTTGGGGAAGGGCACCAGGCAGTCGGTGACGGCGACCACGTAGTCGGCCTGATTGCCGTCCACGTAGGAGTAGCTCAGAACGCCGCAGTTGGTCTTGCCGCCGATGCCGCGGCAGTTGCCGTACTCATCGCAGGTGGGTGCGCCGATGAAGGCGATGTCCACATGGGTCTCGCCGGTGACGAGGGCGCGGACACGGCCGCCGTGGCTGCGCATGGTCGCCAGACCCTTCAGCTTGCCGTGGGAGATGGCCTCGCCGATTTTGCCGCGGACGCCGGAAGACTCGATGTTGGTGATAGTGCCGTCCTCGATCATGGGGACCAGATCATCGTGGGCTTTGCCCAGAGAGCTGGCGCTGATGGTGATGTTCTTCAGGCCCATCTTGTGGATCTCCTTCATGACCATGCAGACCACGAGGTCGCCGTCACGGAAGTGATGATGGAACGAAACGGTCATGCCGTCGTGTGCGTTGCACTTGACGAGGGCCTCGTGGATGTCCTTGACCATCTTGTCGTGGTCGTGGTTCATCACGGGCGTGACCATGGGGCCAGCCTTCTTGAAGGGCTTGCCGTCCTTGTAGTAATTGCCCTGAAAGACCTCTTTGCCGGTCTGCTTCAGGATCTCTTCGGGAATGTCTCTGCCGACAGCGTTGATCATAATTACAAATCCCCCTTATACACACCGGATGCCTTGGCCAGCTCGATGGTGCGCTTTGCACCGTCGTAGAAGGCGATGTCGATCATCTTGCCATCGACGGTAAAGACGCCGATGCCCTGTGCCTTCTTGGAGTCGATCTCCTTGACGACCTTCTCAGCAAAGATGATGTCCTTCTGGGTGGGCGTGAAGATCTCATGCACGATGGGGATCTGACGCGGGTTGATGATGGACTTGCCATCGAAGCCCATCAAGTGGATGGTCTCGACATCCTCACGGAAGCCTTCCATGTTCTTCAGGTCCGTATAAACGGTATCGAAGCACTGCACGCCAGCGGCGCGGGCTGCGATGATCATGTTCTGGCGGGCACCCATCAGCTCCACGCCGGTGCCGGTGATGTGGGTCTGCAGGTCCTTGGTGTAGTCGCCGCCGGACAGCGCGATGCCGAACAGACGCTCGGAAGACTCGCAGATGTCCAGTGCGCGCATGATGCCGCGGGCAGACTCCAGAGCTGCCATGATCAGGACTTCGCCTTCGGGGCGGCCGTAGGTCTTCTCGTCCTCTGCGATGGCAGCTTCAACGAGCTGCACATCCTTGGGGCTCTCGGTCTTGGGGATGCGGATGGCATCGCAGCCGCCTGCAACGGAGGCGCGGATGTCCTCCCGCCAGTAGGGGGTATCCAGACCGTTGATGCGGACGACGCGCTCGCAGCCGCGGTAGTTGATGGTCTTCAGCGCGTGGTAGAGGCTGAAGCGAGCCACGTCCTTCTGGTTCTCGGCAACAGCGTCTTCGAGGTCCAGCATGATGGAGTCGGGCTTGTAGATGTAGGGGTCCTTGATGAGGCCGGGCTTCTGCGCATTCAGGAACATCATCGTGCGGCGCAGGCGCTTCTTGTTCGGATTGTTCATCGAATGGCACCTCCCCAGGGCAGATTCTCATACTGATCGACGGAACGGTAGACAGCGCCCTCGATGCGGGCCTTGATGGTGCAGTCCAGCGCACCCTTGTCCACGATGGTCAGGCGGACATTGTCGATGTCCAGACGCTCCAGGGTCTCCAGAGCCACCTTGCGGATCTGGTTGCCAAACTGGTTGATGACCGAGCTCTCCAGCGAGAAATCGACCTTGCCCTCGCCGGGCTCAACGGTCACCATGCAGTCGCTGGATTCCAGAGTTCCAGCAGTGGCTGCTTTCTTGATCTCCATGCTTTTTCCTCCTTGGTTGTCCATTACACTTCTTCATTTATACCGATTCAGCGGCCCACCGGATCGCGGCCGCTCCTGATGGTTCTATATTAGTCCCGGAATCTTACAGGAATCATAGTTTTCGCCTTAATATTCGTTAAGAATCACAAAAAACTTCGCTTGTACACAAGATATGCCGACTCTGCCGCCCCGGCACGGCCTTTTCCGCTTTCCGGCCAAAAAAAGACGCCGGTGCAGCGCACTGCATCAGCGTCCGAAGGATCATTTTCTCTTATGCGTGGTTGAAGCCCTTGCCGAAGACCTCGGTGGTGCTCAGCATGGACATGAAGGCGTTCAGATGCTCTTTGTGGATGAACTCCTGCAGCTGGTCGGCCTCGTGGCGGGTGAGGGTGGTGTAGATGATGTAGTGGGGCTTATCGGTGTAGGCACCGAAGCAGGGCGTATAGGTCGCGCCGCGCATCAGCTTGCGCATGACGAAATCGCAGATGGGTTTCTTTTCATCACAGACGATGAGGATGGCCTTGCACATCTTGATCTTTTCCAGCACAGCGTCGATGACCAGCGACTTGACCGTCAGACCTACGAAGGAATAGAGCGCCGTGTACAGGTCGAAGACGAAGCAAGCTGCGATGACCATGAACAGGTCTGTGATGAACAGCGCGACCGCGATGCTGTGGATGTGGGTGTATTTTTCCACGATGAGGGCGATGATGTCGGTGCCGCCGGACGACGCGCCCACATTGAACAGCAGTGCCGAGGCGATGGCCGGCAGCGCAATGGCGAAGAGCAGGTCCAGCATGGGCTGGTCGGACAGCGGGCCGCTGAGGGGGCAAAGCTTTTCAAAAACCATCAGCTCCGCCGACATTACAAAGGTCGCATAGCCCGTGGTCATGGCGAACTCTTTGCCCAGAAAGATGAGGCCCACCACCAGCAGCACGAGGTTCGCCGCCGAGGAGAAGGCCGAGGCCGACATCGGGGTCAGCTTGGCCACCAGAGCCGCCGTACCGGTCACGCCGCCAAAGACGAAGTTATTGGGGAACTTGAAGAAGTACACGCCCACCGACATGATGGAGATGCTCAGTGTGATGAGGACGTACTGCTTAACGTACTTCATCACCTTTTCCCGCTGGGTCATTTCCGCAGATGTTTCCATAAACTCTCTTTTCCTTTTTCCTAATCAACCAAACAGTTTTTTCGTATTGTGGATATAGACCGACAGCACCAGCCCGACGCAGATATACAGCATCATCACCGAGCTGCCGCCCGCCGAATAGAACGGCAGGGTGACGCCGATGACGGGCAGGACGCGCAGGTTCATCCCCACATTGACCGCGATCTGGGCCATGAGCGCCCCGCCGATGCCGGCGCAGATGAAGGTACCCAGCAGATCTTCGCTGCGGGCACCGGTCAGGAAGGTCTTGATGACGATGGCGAACAGCACCCCCAGCACCACGCAGCAGCCCACAAAGCCGGTCACGTTGCCGATCCAGCTGAAGATGAAGTCATTGTGGGCGTTGGGCACACTGTAATAACCGCCGCCAAAGAGGCCGTTGCCGAAGATGCCGCCGCTGCCCAGCGCAATCTCGCCGCGCTGCTGCTGGTAGATGATGTTCTTCCAGATGGCCTCGCTGGGGGCCCAGCCGGTCTTGTTCTCCGGGTCCAGCACAGCCAGGATGCGGTACCACTGGTAGCCCTTGCCGATCTTATCGCTGAAAAAGGCAAAGGCCGCCGCCATTGCCATGCCCGCTGCCGCCAGTGCCTCGATGATATACTTCCAGCTCAGGCCCGCCGCAAACATCATGCTGCACCCGATGATGGCATAGATGATGGCCGTGCCGTCGTCGCCCTGCACATGGATGATGAGGATGGGGACGGCCAGATGCAGCAGCAGCTTGCCCAGCTCCTTCGGCTCGTTGATGCGCCCCCGCACATTGTTCAGGTGCATCGCAAAGGTCAGGATGAAGCTGATCTTGGCCAGCTCGGTGGGCTGCAGGGTGAAGCCGCCCAGCTTGTACCAGGAGTAGTTGTCGGTGTCGCCTGCATTGTAGCCGATGGTCAGCGGGCCGACGGTCACGTTCCGGATGAACAGCGTCGGCAGCACCAGGCCCCAGGTCAGGGCTACATGCACCGGCCACACCTTGACGAGGCTGCGGTAGTCGACATTGGACAGCAGCAGCGCCACCACGATGCCGATGAGGGCTGAAACGCCCTGCACCAGCGCGCGGCGGTAGTCGCCGATGCCGGTGATCTGGCCCGTGATCTCATCCACGGCAAATCCATTGCCCTGCTTCGCCGCCCAGGACGACAGCGCCACGCAGGCCATTACGCTGCTGAAAATGCACAGCAGCAGGTACACTTTATCCGTTCGTTTGAAATATCGTTGAATGCTCTCCAAAGAAGCACCGCCCTTTCGTGTTCCAGCAGGGGGAGCTTTTTTCCGCTGCTCCCCCATTTTAGTGTATTATACAGCAATGCGTGATTCTGCGCAAGACGGGGTGTATTTTTCACAGATTTTTCGTGCGGCTGTGACAGCTTTGCAAAATCCTGCCGACCGGCCTTGACAAAGCGGAACAGACCCTCTACAATGGACGTGGAAGCCCTGCCGACCGGCAGGCCCTCTGGAGGACTTTTTGCATGAAAGCACCCGTTCAACGATTTTTATCTGCGCTCTGCGCATTGAGCTTTTTGCTCGCTGCCCTCTTCCCCACTGCCGCACTGGCAGCCGGTGCGGACGACCTGGCCGTTTCCAACACCCTGACCCGCGAGGATGCGGCCCAAATGCAGGAGGCGGACAGCGCCGTTGCGGCCCTGACGGACAGCGGCGATTTCGCTGCGCTCTCCCGCGCCGAGCGCTTTGCCGCCGCACAGGCCCAGCTCCGGCAGCTGGCGGAACAGGGCCTTGTTTCGGTGCGCTCGATCTACATAGACGAAGCGAACGGCATGGTCAGCTTCTCCTACAGCTGCGGTGTGCAGGGCGGCATCCTCGTGGATGACCCGGAGGAGGAAAACGCCGCCGTGACCCTCTCCCAGATGCCCTCGGTCGATCTGCAGGAGATGTCCAATGCCCCCCGCAGAAATCTTGGCTCGGCCATGATCTACTATGCCTTCGACAACACGGTCAACAGCTCCCGCTATCCTTATTATTCCTATATGAAGGGCTTCTGGACGGCCATGGGGCTGAACACCCGCATCGACACGATGGTCACAGTGGCAGACCTGCGCCGGATGGACCGGTACGACCTGTGCATTCTGAGCGCCCATGGTGCCTACTACACCTACGCGCGCGGCCTGTTCCGGCAGCTGCGCACCGAACCGGTCATCCTGCTGACGGAGGAATCCAGCATGACGCGGGACCTCTTCTACGGTTTTGACCTGCTGACCCACCGGGTCATCAAGATCAACGGCCGGTACTGCGTCACAGCGGGCTTCTTCAAGAATGCTTACCGCTTCGGCCAGCTGAAGGACACCCTCGTCTACTCCGAGACCTGCGAGTTCCTGGGTGTGGACGACAGCATCGACCTCTCGATGGCAAACGCTCTGCTGGCAGGCGGAGCCTCCGCTGTGGTGGGCTATGTCAACAATGTCTACACCGTTTACTCCCGCAGTATGCTGTGGGATACGGTCAACCACCTCATCCTGGGGCAGAGCATCGGGCAGGCCACCGCACACGCGCAGGCGACCTACGGCACAGACGACCTCGTCTGGTACAACGCGCAGGGCGGCAAGCGCCCCCATGCGGCGGCGGCCTACGCCATGCTGCTGGGCGATGCCGATGCGGCCCTGCCCATCATCGAAGAGGCTGCCGCCGAGACGCCCGTGCAGCAGGCCGCGTAAGCGTTGCACTTTGAGGCGATTTATAGTATACTGGGGGATGGCAGAAATCTGCCATCCTCTTTTTCAAACACTCAGTCCCGCCTTCGGTCCGCCGGGGCAGATTGAGCCTCCAGATGGGAGTGCATCTTATGTCTCAATTCATCACGACTTCGCGGGAGGAGACCGTGGCACTGGGCAGGCGGCTGGCCGCTGCCCTGCCGGACGGCGCCCTCATCGCGTTTACCGGCGGTCTCGGCGCAGGCAAGACCGCTTTCTGCGAGGGCCTTGCCGAGGGCCTTGGCTGCACCGACCCGGTCAGCAGCCCCACCTTTGCCATCGTGAACTATTACCGCGGCCCGCGCCCGTTCGCGCATTTTGACCTCTACCGCATCTCCACCGAGAACGACCTGTGCGCGGCCGGGTTCTATGATTATCTGGATCAGGGGGCCATCGTTGCCGCCGAGTGGAGCGAGAACTTCGCCGACCTGCTGGCGCTGGAAGACCCGATCCGCATCCACATCGAGCGGCTGGACGATACCACCCGCCGCATCACCATCGAGGGGGTCGAACTATGAACATTTTAGCCGTGGACACCGCCGGAAAGACCGTCGGCGTGGCCCTGATGCAGGGCGACCGCCTGCTGTATGAGTGCTATCTGGATGCCTGGATGACCCACAGCGAGACGCTGATGCCCCTCATCGACGGCTGCCTCCGGCTCTGCGGCCTGGGCTGCAAGGACATCGACCTGTTCGGCGTCAATGCCGGCCCCGGCAGCTTCACCGGCCTGCGCATCGGGCTGGCTGCGGTCAAGGGCCTTGCCTTCCCGCGTGAAACGCTCTGCGCCCCGGTCTCGACGCTGGAAGCGCTGGCCGCAGCCCACACCGGCGAGGGCACCGTGCTCTGCGCACTGGATGCCCGCCGCGCACAGGTATACAGCGCTGCGTTCGACCTGGCCACCCACGCACGGCTGCTGGACGACGACGCCCGCGCCGTGGCTGACCTTGCCCAATTTGTAGAAAATTGCAAAAAGCCCCTGTTTTTTGTTGGTGATGGCGCATCTCTGTGCTATAATAAATACAGCAATGTTCCGGGTGTGCTCTGTGTGCCGCCTGCCCTGCGGGGCGGGCGGGCCGCAGCCGTTGCGCTGGTGGCAAAGCAGATGGCCGAGCGGGGCGAAGCCGTCCTGCCCGAAGCCCTTCTGCCGGATTACCACCGGCTGAGCCAGGCCGAGCGGGAACGCGCCGAGCGCCTTGCCGCCGAAGCCGCCCAGAACGTCAAAACGGATAATGGAAAGGACTAAGACCATGGCAAAAACCATTGCTCTCGCCGCTGACCACGGCGGATTTGAACTGAAAGAAGCCGTCAAGGCGCATCTGGACGAGCTGGGGCTGGAGTACATCGACTTCGGCACCCACAGCACCGCCAGCGTGGATTATCCCGATATGGCCCTGCCCGCCTGCGACGCCGTCGTGAGCGGCCAGTGCAGCAAGGCCCTGCTGTTCTGCGGCACCGGTGTCGGCATCAGCATGGCCGCCAACAAGGTCAAGGGCATCCGCGCCTGCTGCTGCTCCGACAGCTTCAGCTGTGAGTACACCCGCCGCCACAACGATGCCAATGCCCTGTGCATGGGCGGCCGCGTCGTCGGCCCCGGCCTGGCCTGCCAGCTGGTGGACCTGTTCCTGAACACCCCGTTCGAGGGGGGCCGCCACGCCAACCGCATCGCCAAGCTGATGGCGATCGAGAATCGGTAAACCTGTCCGTTCGACCTCTCCGTCATCGCTGGCGAGCCGAAGGCGAGACTGCGAGGTTTTATCCAATAAAAAAGGAGCGTTTATTATGACCCCTATGATCGTTGAGCATCCCCTGCTGCAGCACAAGATCAGCCTGCTTCGCAACAAGCAGACCGGCACCAAGGAGTTCCGTGACCTCGTTGGCGAGATCGCGACCCTGCTGTGCTACGAAGCCACCCGTGACCTGCCTCTGGAAGAGGTCGAGATCGAGACGCCCATCACCATGGCAAAGACCAAGGTCCTGGCTGGCCGCAAGCTGGCTCTGGTGCCCATCCTGCGCGCAGGCATGGGTATGCTGGACGGTATGCTGACCCTGCTGCCCGCCGCAAAGGTCGGCTTCATCGGCCTGTACCGCGACGAGACCACCCTGCAGCCCGTGGAGTACTTCTGCAAGCTGCCCCAGGATATCGCGGAGCGCGACGTCCTGGTCCTGGACCCGATGCTGGCCACCGGTGGCAGCGCCATCGACGCCATCAGCCAGATCAAGAAGCACGGCGCAAAGCGGATCAAGTTCATCGGCCTGATCGCTGCTCCGGAAGGCATTGAGGCCCTGCACAAGGCACACCCCGATGTCGATATCTATCTGGGTGCCAAGGACGACCATCTGAACGAGAACGGTTACATCGTGCCCGGCCTGGGTGACGCAGGCGACCGTATCTACGGCACCAAGTAATCTCAACCGAACGAAAAATGGCTGTGCAGCCAGGCTGCACAGCCATTTTTTGTTGCTTATCTGCCGCGGCCACCGCCGCCGCCATGGAACGAGCCGCCGCCTGCGTGGAAGCTCCCGCCGCCAAAACTGCCGCCGGAGCGTCCGCCGCCCATGCCACCGCCAAAGGAACCTCCACCGAAGCCGCCGCCCCCACGGGGAGGACGCGGCCCGCCGCCGCGCGGCGGACGGGGGCCTCTGGGGCCGCGCGGGCCGCCGGGGCCCCAGTCGTCATACGGAGGTCTGCGGCGGCGCCGGCTGCCCAGACCGTAGCCCAGACCAAAGCCGAAGAAGGGGCCGAAACCGCCACCGCCCATGCCATGCCGGATGCCGCTGAAGATCACCTTCAGGGCAAACAGGATGACCAGAACGGACAGAAGCGTCACGAAGGGCGATTGATAGGATGCCGCCGGGGCATCGTAATAGGAATCATTGTAACTGCCCGTATTGCCATTGCCCACCGTGCCGGTGCTGCCGGTCGTGCCGCTCAGGGTCACGCCGTAGATGTCGGCAATGGTGCTGGCCACATTCTGGGCACAGGTGGTCACGGCGGCGTCATAGTCGCCCGCCGCAAAGCTGTCCTCCATGGTCTGCGCAATGGCGCTGGCCTGCTTTTCCAGCGTGGTGTTGCGGAAACCGTCGCCTGTCGCCAGGTAATAGTCGCCATCCGCATACTGCTGGGACTGCATCACCAGAAGGATGAGCACACCGTTGTTGTTGCTGGAACTGCCCAGCCCCCAGGCGTTGGCGGCCTGCACAGCGTAGTCCTCGGTGGAGACGCTGCCCGTGTACTCCACGGTCAGCACGCCGATCTGTGCCCCGCTGCACTGTTCGGTCAGCTGGGCGTTGAGGTTCTCGATCGTCGTGGTGGTGCTGTCGCTCAGGACATTGGCATCGTCCACGACGCACTGGTCGCTGGGCAGGCTGGGCAGCTGGGCCTTGGCCGCAAAAGCAGCAGGCACCAGCGCCGTGACGCCGACCGTCAAAACCAGCAGCACGGCACACAGCCGGGAAGCAAATCGTTTCATCGTTTTCATGCGAAAGGTTCCACCTCCTTGACGCCGAACAGGCTTTTCAGCACACTGGCCGGGAAGCCGCCGGTGTCCTTCTGATACGCGTAGACCTTTTCGTTATAGGTCAGGTTGCCGATGATGGTGGCCGCGCTGTTGAACTGGCCGTACTGGCCCTGCACCGCGCCCATCTTCATAGGGTCGGCGGCCTGCTCCTGCAATTTTGCGTAGAGCTGGTCGATGGCCGCGCCCAGGGCGGCATTGTCTTCGTAAATGGCGTGCATCCGGGTCTTGCCCGTATTCACACCGTCCAGGTCGTTGTTGAACACGCTCAGCGCGTCCTGCGCGGCCAGCACCTCGGCGTTGTCGGCCCCCAGCGTATTGACACCGGTGGTGAGGATGTTCGCCGCCGTGTTGGCGCGGGTGGTCAGCTCTTCGCTCAGGCTGTAGCCGCCATCGGCTGAAACACCGACGGTGTACCACTTGGCGGCTTCGTTGGCCTTGGCCTTGAGCTTGGCTCCGCCAAAGCCGAAGAATGCCGCCAGCATGACCACCACGCTCAGCGCAAGGGCTGCGCCTTGGGTGCGCAGTGCCGCCGGAAGGGCCGCTTCCAGCCCGGCCAGCTTCTGCTGTGCCGGGGTCAGGCGGGCCGTTTCGGTCTTCGGTGCCGCCTCGCGGTAGCTGCCTGCGTCAAAGCCGCCGGGGTTGGGATTCTGATTCTGGGAAAAATCTGCGTTCGCCATCTTAGCTCCGGATCTCCATCATCTTGGTCTTGAGTTCGTCCTCGATGCGGGTCAGCTCCTGCTCGGCCGCCACCCGCTTTGCGCGGCCCTCGTTCTGGATCTTGTTCAGCTCGTCGAGGGTCTCGATGAGGCTCTTGTTCGTCTGCTGCAACGTCTCGATATCGACCACGCCGCGCTGGGACTCTCTGGCCGTCTCGATGGTGCCCATCTTGAGGGCCTCGGCGTTCTTCTTGAGCAGGTCGTTGGTCATGTCGGTGACGGCGCGCTCAGCCTGCATGGCCTTCTGGGTGTGGGCCAGACCCAGTGCCAGCACCATCTGGTTCTTCCACAGGGGGATGGTGTTCACGATGGTGGACTGGATCTTTTCGGCCATCATGGTGTTGTTGTTCTGCAGCAGGCGGATCTGCGGGCCCATCTGCAGGCTGATGTTCCGGGTCAGCTCCAGATCATAGAGCTTCTTTTCAAAGCGCTCACACTGGTCGGCCAGGTCGCGGGCAGCCTGAGCATCTTCGGGCAGGCCGGAGGTCTTCGCCTTGTCCATGGCCTGCTGCAGCTCGTTGGCGCGGACCTCGGCCAGCTTCTTTTTGCCGGCCAGGATATACATGCTCAGCTCCTTGAAGTAGGCCATGTTCAGGTCGTACATCTTATCCAGCATCGCGATATCCTTGAGCAGCTGGACCTGATGGCCCTCCAGCATGGACTGGATGTTCTCCACATTCGTCTCGGCCTTGCTGTACTTGGTCTTGAGGTTGTCCAGCTGGTCGCCCTTCTTCTTGAAGAAACCCAGAATGCCCTTCTGCTGTTCTTCGTTGGCGTCGAAGCTCTTCAGCTCCCCGATGAGGTCGGTGATCATGTTGCCCACTTCGCCCAGGTCTTTGGTGGAGACCTTGGAGAGGGCGGCTTCGGAGAAGTCGCCGATCTTTTTCTGGCAGGCAGAGCCATACTGCAGCACCTGCTGGCTGTTGGTGATGTCGATCTTTTCTGCGAAGGAATCCACCATCGCCTGCTCCTCCGGGGTCAGCCGGACTTCCGGTGCGGCGGGGGCGGGGGCTTCCTTCTTCTCCTCCACCGGCGCAGCAGCGGGAGCGGGGTCCAGCGTCAGAGTGGGTACTGCGGGGGCATCGAGGTCAAAATTCAGGGTATTGTTATCAGCCATTGTTGATTCCGTCCTTTCCAGTTCCAACAGCGCCTGCCGCACGGCGGCCTGCGCCGGTCTTCCGTTATAAGCCCTGGCCCTTGAGCATGTTCTGCAGCACGGTCAGGTCTGCCGAGAGGTCCATGCTCTCCGCCGCATAGAGGGCATCGAGCTGGTTTTCAAATGCCGTGGCAATGGACGCCGCATTGTGCTCCACTTCCGCGCGGATGGAAGCGGCGTTCTCGCCCTTGACGCCCTGTCGAGCCAGCCTGGCGTATTGCTGCAGCACGTTCACGGCATCGGGCAGGTAGTAGTTGGCGAACCGACGCACCTGTTTGGCCTTGGCGGGGCTGGCCTCCACCGTCTCCACGATGGAGCGGCCCGCTTTTTCCATCCGGGTCATCGCCGCCGAGAGGTTCGGGTCCGGCAGGGCCTCGTTCAGAGCGTGGAGGGTATCCAGCTGCTTCTGCATCCCGGTGAGCATGGCGTCCACATCGTCCACGCCGGTGTGGAAGGGCACTTCGTGTTCCACCACGCGGGGCGGGCAGATTTTTTTTGCCGCGCCGAACGCCGCGCAGGCACCGCCCAGCGACACCAGCAGCGCCCAGAGCTGATACACCGGCAGCACCGCGCAGAGCACCACGAACACCAGCGCCGCCGCATACCACGGCAGAACGCTGGGCTTTGAGGTGCGAATGATCTTGCTCATGTTTCGAACTCCTTGTCCGGGAGCCTGCGGCTCCCTGTATGGTTCCATAATAAAGCCTTTTGGGAAAAACGCAAGCGTTTCACGAATAATTTACAGCTTTGAAATCAAGATTTCATGGCTTGCCCTCTCAGTCATCGCTCCGCGATGCCAGCTCTCCCGAAAGGAGAGCCCTTGGCAGGCCGGTCAGGTCTGTACGTTGTCGCCTGCGGCTCCTGCACAGCCGGGCTTCGCGCTCAAGGCAAGATCCAGCGTTCCAAAGCGTTCCCCCAGATTTCTTTCAGCTGGTCGGGGCGGCAGGCGGCGTTGGCGGGGCTGGTGCTGGGCAGCTTGACTGCCGGGATGCCGCTGATGGGTTCCAAATATTTGGTATAAATCTTATAGGCCGTCGCCCCGTTGCAGAACACCGCCTCGATGGGCGCTTTTGCCAGCAGCCCTGCGATGTCGTTGGGGACCACATCCCGGATGGACGCATCCGACGCCCCGGTGATGGTGCAGCGCTCCAGCGTGTCCCACAACGCCAGCCCATGGCGGAGGATGATCTGCTTTTTGGCCTCGATGTCCTCCCGCGCGGGCACGGCTTCCCCGGTCAGCGCGGCCAGCATGGGCCAGAAGCGGTTCTGCGGGTGGCCGTAATAGAACGCCATCTCGCGGCTTTTCGGGCTGGGCCAGGTGCCGAGGATGAGGGCGCGGCTGTGCGCGTTGTAGACCGGCGCAAAGCTCATTCCGCCACGCCTGCCTTTTCCATCGCGTCCCAGGCCGAGCCGAGGTCGCGGCCGGAGGGCACAGCCTTCGGGCCGTCGAACCAGAGTTCCTCGATGAGAGCGGCCAGGCCATCCTCCCGCACATCGCCGATGACGCGGTCGGCCGCAGCCTTTGCGTCGGCGGTGCCGTTGGCCATGCAGCAGCCGAGGCCCGCCGCCTTCAGCATCCCCACATCGTTGGCGGAATCGCCCGCCGCCACGGTGTCGGCCAGGGTCAGGCCCATCTTCTCGCACAGGTCCGAAAGCCCCACGCCCTTATCCATGCCGCCGCGCACGACGTCGTAGCAGCACCAGCCGTCTCGGCCGACGCCGCCCGTCTGCATAAAGTGCAGGCCCAGGTGGCCGAACTTTTCGTGGAAGCGGGCCAGCTCCTGCGGCGGCATGACCACGAAGGCCGCGTGGGGCATGTCGATGAGGTGGCGGTCCTGGTCCTCACCATCCAGGCAGGTCAGGCCGCTTTTCGGCAGGGAATCGTAGAAGCTCTTCAGCGCATCGTACTCGCAGTAGGCATAATAGGCATCCCGGTAGTTGAACTGCAACGGGTAGTTGTAATCCTCGCAGAAATCCACGAGGGCGTACATTTCCTCGTTGGTCAGCGGGTGTTCGGCCACGACGGTGCCATTTTTGTCCACGACACAGGCCCCGTTGCAGGTGATGGCGTAATCGAAGCGGATGCCGCCCAGCTGCTCTTTGTTGACGACGCAGTATCCGCGCCCGGTGCTGAGCACGAACCTGCCGCCCGCCGCCTGCATCTTTTTCACAGCCCGGACCACCGCCGGGTGGGGCTTCGGCTCCCCGAAGGGGACCAGCGTGTTATCGAAATCACTTGCCAGAAGTTGATATTGCATGGTGTTCTCCCTTGCTTTTATAATATGTTCCAGTATACCACAAAAAGCCGCCCTGAGCAATTTCAGGACGGCAGATCAAATAATAGATTTGACTCAGCCCACCAGCGCGACCACGAGCTGGATGCCCACGCCCACGGCAGCGCCGGAGGCCCAGGTCAGGCCGGTGATGAAGAGGTTCTGCTTCCAGGAGGGGTTCGCCCGCCAGAGCACCGCCAGGCCCACGCCTGCGCCGGTGCACAGGCCCGCCACCAGGCTGGAAAAGCGGAGGGCACCTTCGACGTAGAGCTGGGTCAGCAGAACGCTGGCCGCACAGTTGGGGATGAGGCCCACCAGCGCCGAGAACACCGGCTGGAAGAAGCCCATCTGGCCCAGAACGTCCGCGAACACGTCCTCGCCCACGCCCTCGACGATGAGGCCGAAGAGCAGGCTGAACCCGAAGATGAAGACGAAGATCTCCAGCGTATGGCGGAGCGCGGCCTGCCAGATGGGGCGTTCATGCCCCTCCTCGTCATCGTGGGTCTCATGGCAGTCGATCTCATCGGCGCTGCCGGTGTAGCCGCCCCGCAGGGACTTGGGCAGAATGCCGCGGAGCACAAAGTCCAGCACCAGACCCACTGCAATGGCGTACAGTACCTTGATGACCATCAGCAGCACGAGCTTATCCCAGTACGCCGGCATCGAGATCAGCAGCGGCACCGCCTCGTCGCTGGTGGCGAGGAACACCGCAATGAGGGTGCCCAGCGAGATAACGCGGGAGGCATAAAAGTTCGATGCAATGGCCGAAAAGCCGCACTGCGGCACACAGCCCAGCAGCGACGCCGGGATAGCCCCCCAGCGGCCGCTGCGTTCCAGCACGGCCTCGATCTTCTCGCCGTGGCGGTGCTCGACGTATTCAATGAACAGATAGGCTAAAAACAGAAAGGGCAGCATCTTGGCCGTATCGACCAGGCTCTCGCCCAAAACATCCAAAAACAGTTCCATATGGGGTTCTCCTTGCACCGGAACGGCGCTTCAGTTTTGTAAATTGCAAATTGATTGCGTTTTCGTGCAAGGGAGATTATACATGGTTTCGGCGCAAATTGCAAGAGGAATTTGCAATTTATTTGCAAATTTGTTTTACCCTCTCCGTCATTGCTTCGCAATGCCACCTCCCCCGAAAGGGGAGGTTTTTTCCGCGCTTTTTATAAAGCAAAAGCTCCCCCTTTCGGGGGAGCTGTCGAGCATGGTTGCGAGACTGAGAGGGTTTACCCTTTCAGAGGCACAAAGCCGATGAGGTCCTTGACGACCTCGCCGCCGATGATGAGGCCGGCGACCGACGGCACAAAGGCATTGGAGCCGGGGACGGAGCGGCGGATGGTGCACTTGCGCTGGGTGCCCGGCGGGCAGATGCAGTGATTCTTGCAGCTGATGGAATCGTCCTCGATGGGTTTCATGGCAGGCTCCTTGGAGTAGACGACCTTCAGGTGCTTGATCTTCCGCTTGCGGCACTCGGTGCGCATGACCTTGGCCAGCGGGCAGACGGAAGTTTTGTAGATATCCGTCACCTCAAAGCGGGTGGGGTCCATCTTGTTGCCTGCGCCCATGGCACAGATGATGGGCGTGCCCGCCTCTTTGGCCTTGACCACCAGCGCGATCTTGCCGGTGACGGTGTCGATGGCATCCACCACATAGTCGTACTGGGTGAAATCGAACTGGTCCTGCGTCTCCGGGGTGAAGAAGGTCTTGTAGGTCGTGACCTTGATGTCGGGGTCGATCTCGTGGATGCGCTGTTCCGCCACATCCACCTTGTACTGCCCCACCGTCTTGCGGGTGGCCACGATCTGGCGGTTCAGGTTGGTCAGGCAGACCTTATCGTCGTCGATGAGGTCCAGCGCACCCACGCCGCTGCGGGCCAGTGCCTCAACGGTATAGCCGCCCACGCCGCCAATGCCGAACACTGCCACGCGGGAATGGTGCAGCGTTTCCATGGCTTCCTTGCCCAGCAGCAGCTGGGTGCGGGAATACTGATCTTGCATATCGATACTCTCCACTTCTCTGGTCCTGCCGCGCCTGCCCGGCGCAGCCGGTTTTCGGTTGTGCTTCATCATGCGCTCCCACCGGGGAGCGGGTCACTTTTCCACCCGCACGATGGTGCCGCCGCCCAGGACCACATCGCCCTGATACAGCACCACCGCCTGCCCCGGCGTAGGCGCGCGCTGCGGCTCGTCAAATTCCAGCCGGAACCGGTCCTCGCCCGCCGGGTAGACGGTCGCGGCCTGCTCGACCTGATGATACCGGGTGCGGGCCGTGACCCGCAGCGGGGCCGTCAGCGCCGGGATGGCGATCCAGTTGACCTCCTCGGCGTAGACGATGCGGTCGAACAGGCTTTTCTCCGGGCCGACCGTGACCGTATTGGCCTGCATATCCTTGGCGCAGACATAGACCGGTGCGCCCATGGCAAGGCCCAAACCCTTCCGCTGGCCGATGGTATACCGCACGGCCCCCTTGTGGGTGCCTACTCTGCGGCCCGCCTCGTCGAGGAAATCGCCTGCCGGATAGCGCTTGCCGGTGAAATCTTCCATGAACTTTTCGTAGTCGCCATCCGGCACAAAGCAGATGTCCTGGCTGTCGTGCTTGCGGGCGTTGATGAAATGCTGCTGCTCCGCGATCTCACGCACCTCGCTCTTGTGCAGTGCCCCCAGCGGCAGGCGGACATGAGCCAGCTGCTCCTGCGTCAGGTTGTAAAGCACATAGCTCTGATCTTTTCCTTCATCCAGACCCTTCTTCAGCAGCCAGCGGCCGGTGGCCTCGTCCTGCTCCACGCGGGCATAGTGGCCTGTGACCACATACTCCATCCCATGCTCCCGCGCCCAGGAGAGAAGGTGGTCGAACTTCATAAACCGGTTGCAGTCGATGCAGGGGTTCGGGGTGCCGCCCGCCTCATAGACCCGGATGAATTTCTCGATGATCTTTTCCCGGAAGTCGGCGGTGAAATCCAGCACCTCATAGGGGATGTCCATCGCATACGCCACCTCGGCGGCATCTTCGATGTCCTTTTCCGAGCAGCAGGTGTGAAAGCCGGACTGGCCCAGCGTCTCGTTGCGGGTGAGCCGCATCGTGATGCCGGTGCAGGCATAGCCCTTCTGCTGCATCAGCCAGGCTGCAACCGAGCTGTCTACGCCGCCGCTCATCGCAATGAGCGCACCGGGGCGGTTTGCATTCTGTGTTTCTGTCATTTTGTTCCTCATGTTATAACATACAAAAGCAGTAGTATTATACTACCGCACGTCCGTTCGCTTGTCAAGACGCAGCGACCTGCGCCGCTGCGGCCAGAAGTGCCGCTTTCTCATTGGGGAGCTGCCCGGTGAGCACCTGTTCCAGCAGAGCATCCAGCACCCGGCGCAGCCCCGGCCCCGGCCGGATGCCTGCGTCCATCAGGTCCCGGCCATTCACGGCCAGCTGGTTGATGCGGCAGCAGGCGTTCGTTTCCACCAGCCGCGCGGCTTCCTGCTGCAGCGCGGCGAACGCTTCGGCTTGTTCCGGATGCTGGGCACTGCACAGGGCTGTCAGATCCGTAATCGTAGCAAGGTCATAGCGACTCAAAAACCGTTTGGCCGTCAGCGTCAGCGCAGCGCCGGGCATTCCGGCAGCTGCCTCTCGAACCAGCGTCGCCACCGTACCGGTCAGGGCGTTGGAGCACTTGAGCCGCTTGAGCGCCGCCCTTGCACCGGCTTCGCCCAGCGGGCACAGCAGTGCAGCCAGCCGGACCGGGACGTGTTCCATGCCCGGCTCCAGCGCGTCGAGGATGCGTCGGCTTTCCGGAAGCTCTGCCGCATCCAGTTCCGGGAAGATGACCGCCAGCACCTCCGCTTCCAGATAAGCTCCCGGTGCCGGAGCAGCCAGCAGGCGGCTCAGCTCCTCCGCGATGCGCTCTTCGGACACGCAGTCCAGATGGCGGCAGAGCGCTCTGGCCGCCTGCCCGGTGGCCGGGTCGATGGCAAAGCCGAACCGGGCCGCGAACCGGTAGAGCCGCAGGATGCGCAGGGCGTCTTCCTCGAACCGGCGCTGCGGCTCCCCCACCGCCCGCACGATGCCGGCGGCAAGGTCGTTCTGCCCGCCGAACGGGTCGATGAGCCCTTCTTCGGCGTTATAGGCCATGGCGTTGATGGTGAAATCCCGCCGGGCCAGGTCCTCTTTCACATCCGGCACAAAGGCGACGTGGTCCGGGTGGCGGCCGTCGGAATACGCCCCCTCGGTGCGGAAGGTCGTGATCTCGTACAGCTCCCCGCCGTGTTTGACGGTCACGGTGCCGTGCTGCAATCCCGTCGGGATGCAGTGCGCTTCCCCGAACAACTCCAGCACCTGTTCGGGGGTCGCGCTGGTGCAGAGGTCCCAGTCGTGCGGGGTCTGGCCAAGCAGACTGTCCCGCACACAGCCGCCCACCGCATAAGCGGCATGGCCCGCCGTATGGAGGCGCGTCAGCAGGGCCGCTGCACCAGGGTCCAGCGGGAAGGAAATGGTCTCAGCTGTCATGAAGGTTCCTCGTCGTATCGCAAAATGATCTGTTGTCCGTCCATGCCGCATTCCACCGCCGGGAAGGCCGCTTCCGCCGCCGGACGGGCTGCTTCCGGGTCGGTGATGATGGGCGAATAGTGCATGAGCCAGAGCCTCCGTGCCCCGGCCCGCGCCGCCAGTTCAGCGTCCTGCCGGAAGGTGCTGTGCCCATACTGTTTCGCCTGCGCCTGCTGCGCATCGTCCGGGTAGGTGGCGTCGCAGAGGAGCAGGTCGGCATCCTGCGCGGCCTGTTCCAGCGCGGCGCAGGGGGCCGTATCGCCGGAGAACACGAACCGCAGCCCTCTGCGGGGTGCGCCCAGCACCTGTCCGGGTGCAATGACTGCCCCATCTTCCAGAGTGACCGGCTCCCCGCGCTGCAACATACTCCACTGCTGCACCGGCACTCCCAGCGCCCTGGCTCTGGCCGGGTCAAAGCGGCCTGCGCGGGGCAGGTCCAGCCGGTAGCCCCGGCTGGGGACCCGGTGCTTCGTCCGGAAGGGCAGCAGTTCGGCCCCCACCGGCCAGCCGGAGGCCAGCGCGTCCAGCCGGACGGGGTCGGTGCCCAGCGGCACAGCCCGGATGGCATAGGGCTGGGGGCCGGTCAGGGTTCGGATGGCACCCCAGACCGGCTCCATCCCCTCGGCCGGGCCAAAGATCGTCAGCGGCCGGGTGCGGCCCTGACAGCCCAGCGTTTGCAGTAGGCCGGGCAGGCCGAAGATATGGTCGCCGTGGTAGTGGGTCAGGCAGATGGCGTCCAGCTTCATCAGGTTGACCCCGGCGCGGCGGGCAGCGGTCTGGGTGCCCTCGCCGCAGTCGAACAGCAGGCTGTGCCCGCCGCATTCGGCCACCGCCACCGTCAGGGCGCGGTCGGGCAGGGGCATAGTGGCCGCTGTGCCCAGCAGAGTAATGGTCAGCATAAAAAGTCCTCCGTATCGTTCCCCTTTAGTGTACCACACTTCGCCCCGGTGCACAATCGGCGCAGCGGGTGCATAGGCTGGGGCAGATGATGTTCCGGAAAGGAGGATGCGCCATGCAGCGCAAGCAAGGTCCCCGCAGGTCTTCCCACGCTCCCCGTCTGATGCTGCTGTTGCTGCTCTTCGCCCTGGTGCTGGCCGTGGCGGGCGGGCTGTTCAGCTGCGCGTTCCAGCCCATGATGACCGCCCGCGGGACGATGCTGTTCCTTCCGGGGGTGTAAAAATTTTTCGTGAAATTTCAGATCTTCTCTTGACTCCGGCAACGAGATCTGACCGCATGAAAATAAGCCGCACCTGCGAAGGCAGAGGCTCCATAAAGCAGTATTTCAAACTGATACTAAGAAAACCCGAACTGTTAGCTGAATCCGCTATACAGTTCAGGTTTTTATTGTTTGTAGGAGCAAGAATCGTCCCGTGGCCACAAATTTTCAATTCTTGCCCCTTTGGGGCGGCTTCTTGTTGGGGCCTACCTCCCCCAAACCTGCCAGATAAAAACAAAGGGGCATTATCTGCCCCGATGCTTTTCCTTTCGCTTCTGCTGTTTCAGTTCAAATTGACGCTGCTTTTCTGCTTCGTGTTGTTTACGGCTACATGCTTTTCGCATCAGTTTGTTTTCTTCTCGCTGCATTTGCAACGCCTGCTGTGATTTTGTGCCGATTCCTGTGGCAGCTGTTTCCTTTCGGATTTGTCGCTGCAACCGCTTTGGATTCACAGACTCTTTCTTTATAACCGTCTCAACAGATGGACTGAAGCGCAACCGACTGTAATTCTTTAACAGATAATCCCAGACTTCATAGTCCTTTGGCTCTGCGCCAAATACAATTTTACACACCGAGAGCTTTTTCTTCTCGATACGTTCAAATACTCCGACCCAGAATGGAGCTTCAAAAAATACAGTCAGCTTTGTGGAATCAATGCCCATAACGAAACCCTCCTGAAATAAATCCTTACAGGAACGGACAACCCGGAGGGGAAGGTTACTTACCTACACCGTGCGGTGCAGACGGCTGGGCTACCTACCAGCTCTGGCATCTCTCGGAAAAGAAATGCGTTGCGTTTTTATCCTGCTTTTATTATATAAGGCACATTCCTGTGCATTATATCTGCCTTAATTGGTTTTTTAAGTGGCGTATACCACACTCGTGGTCAAATGACCCCCATATATGGCGCGGCTTATTTTCATGCTCAGGAAAGCCGATTCAGCCGGACGGCCACATAAGGGTCCGGGAGCTTGAGCTCGTCGGCCAGGTCTTCTTCGGTGTCGTATTTGTCCCCGGCCAGGCCGACGACCACACTGCACACCGCGTATCGGCCGCTGGGCGAAAGGGCGGTGATCTTTGCCTCGCCGTCGGCCACAGCCGTCACGACGCCGTTGGCGTCCACCGTGGCAACGCCCGGATTGCTGGTGACCCAGGTGATGGGCACACTGCCGCCGCTCTCCACGGCCACCGTGGCGCACAGGGCCTCCTGACTGCCCACCGTCTTGAGCAGCAGGTCTGCCTTGTTTAGTGTGACCTTGCCGACCTCGGATGTGACCGTGACGGCGCACCGCAGCGCCTGCCCGTTGGAAGCAAAGGCCGTGATGGTGGCGCTGCCCGGCTTCTGGGCCGTCACGACGCCTTTGTCATCGACCGAGGCGATGTTGGGGTCGCTGCTGCGCCACTGGTACACATAAATAAAGGAATGGTCGCTGTTGGTCAGCGTGAGCTGCTTTGCGGGGTGCAGGGCATCGTACTGCTGCACCAGTTCCAGACTGGTCTCGCTGAGGGTGGGTTTCTGCGCCTCGGCCTTCTCCCCCTTGCGGGTGACGGTGACTTCGCAGGCGGCGCGGTCGCCGTGGTCCGAGATGGCGGTGATGGTGGCCTTGCCCACACTGCGGGCCGTCACCTTGCCGTCGCCGTCCACGGTGGCCACACTGGGGTTGCTGCTCATCCAGACGATGAAGTAATAATCGCTCTGCCCGCCGGTGTAAAGGTAGGCTTTGGGGCGCGGGTCGTCCGCCGTGATCTCCAGCTCCATCTCGGTCACTTCCAGCGCGAGCTTTGCGGAACTGTTCTCCGCGCGGGGCGCTGCCTGCGCCGCCAGCGGCGAGAGGGTCAGCGCTGCCCCCAGCAGCAGGGCACAGAGCGCCCGTCCCATCGGGTGAAAAGAATGTCTCATAGGGTCGAACGTCCCTCCTTTTTCGCTTCAAAGAATTGAAGTGCCGCACACAGGTACTTTTCCGCGTCATGATCGTTCTCACTTTCGTTTCATTGTACACAGGATGCAAATTCTTTTCAAGCCGTTCGCCCTAAGAGTTCACAATTCGAGCCGCTTTTTGTGGAAACGCATAGTTTTTTGCAGCAAAAACTGTGCAAAAAATCTCATCCGGACCGTGCCTTTATGCCGGTTCCTCCGTGTAATATTGGGCCTGCGCGTTCCACAGCTCATAGTATTTTCCGGCAGTGTCGGCCAGCAGGCGCTCGTGGGTGCCCTGCTGGATGACCTCGCCGTGGTCAAAGACAGCGATCTCATCGCAGAACTTGCAGGAGGACAGCCGGTGGCTGATGTAGATGGCCGTTTTGTCCCCCGCGATCTCGTTGAATTTGGCGTAGATCTCCGCCTCGGCCACAGGGTCGAGCGCGGCGGTGGGTTCATCCAGGATGATGAAGGGCGCATCCTTGTACAAAGCCCGCGCGATGGCGATCTTCTGCGCCTCGCCGCCGGAGACGGTCACGCCGTTCTCGTCCAGCTCCTGATACAGCGCCGTGTCCAGCCCCTGCGGCATCGCCGCCAGCCGGTCGCGGAAGCCCGCCTTTTGCAGGCAGTCGGTCACGCGGGCGGCATCGTATCCGGTGCAGGCCGCGACATTTTGGCCCAGCGGGAGGGCCAGCAGCCGGAAATCCTGAAAGACGACCGAGAAGATATCCATGTACTCGTCGTAGCGGTACTTTCGGATGTCGATCCCATTCAGCAGGATGACCCCCTCGGTGGGGTCGTACAGGCGGCAGAGCAGCTTGATGAAGGTCGTTTTGCCGCTGCCGTTCATCCCCACCACGGCCAGCCGCCCGCCGACTTTGAACTTCATGTTCAGGTGGCGCAGGGCGTACTGCGCGCTGCCAGGGTAGCGGAAGGAGACATCCCGGAACTCCACCGTATACTGGCGGTCGCTCCGCTTTTCGGTGGTCAGGCTGCCCTGATACATGTTGTTGGGCAGGTCGAGGTAATCGAAGATGTTTTTCATATAGACGCCGTTGATCTCCATCTCGGCCAGCATGTTCACAAGGGTGACGACGCCCTGGAACAGGTTTGCAGCCGCACCGAGGTACTGCGTCACGGCATCCAGACCGAACGCCCCGCCGCAGGCCTTGAGGCAGACGAAGAGATAGACCAGCCCCATCAGCAGCGCCGACACCGCCGAGGAGGCCGACCGGAAGATCCCCATCGCGCCCCGGCGCAGCCTCGCGAAGGCATCCCACAGACCCACCATATAGCCGCTGACGACATTCTGGTACTGGTCGTACATCCGCAGGTCGGGGGCGTTCTTCGGCTCTTCCGACAGGGTGAGCTGGACGTGGAACATCCGGTTGCCCAGCTTCCCGGACTCCTGCAGCAGCGGCATATATTTGGCCGCCTGCCCCGCGAACACGGGCGACAGGCAGGCGGTGCAGACCATCACGGCCCAGGACGCCGCCAGAAACAGCGGGTGCCCCAGAAAGGCCAGCCGCCCATCCGGCACCGCCGCGGTGAACAGCCCCCAGCAGAGCACCACGCCGCCCAGGATCTGAAACAGTGCCGTGGCGATCTTTTCCACCAGCAAAATGCAGATCGTGCCGCCCGCACCCGATAGCCTGGCGTCCTGCTGGATCTGGCTGTACATGTCATAGACCCGCTGGCTGTCCTCATCCACGTAGTCGAGGGACATCTGCTTGTCCATATACGTCCGGGTCTGCCGCCGCCAGAGGTCGTCCGTTTCCGCTTCCTTCCAGTGGGACGCCGCCGCGCGCAGAAGGGTCAGCACAGCGGTCGTGCCCAGGGTCCAGAGCACCCAGACCATCAGCCGATGCGGGTCCCGCCCGCCGGCTAGTTCGCCCACCAGCTGGGCCGACAGCCAGACCGTGGCATAGGGGCTCAGCGCCGTGAGGGCGGCACTGGCAAAGGTGGCATAGAAAAACTTCGGCGACAGCTTCCAGAAGATGTTCCACTCCCGCCAGGCGTACCGGCACCCCTGCCGGATGGTGATCGTTTTGTTGGATGCGCTCATGCTTCGTTCTCCTCCCGGTAATACTGGCTCTGCACCTCAAACAAGTCGGCGTAGCCGCCGCCCCGTTTCAGCAGCTCTTCGTGGGTGCCCTCTTCGGCCACCCGGCCGTCCTTCAGATAGAGGATACGGTCGCAGAAGCGGGTGGAGGCCAGCCGGTGCGAGATGAACAGGCTGGTCTTGCCTGCCGTCATCTCGTTGTATTTCTGGTAGATGTCGTTCTCGGCGATGGGGTCGAGCGCGGCGGTGGGTTCATCCAGCACCAGCACAGGCGCATCCTTGTACAGCGCGCGGGCCAGCATCAGCCGCTGGGTCTGCCCGCCGGACAGCTCGATGCCGTCTTCGTAGACCTCCCGGCCGATCTGCGTTTCCAGCTGTTTGGGCAGGCTCTGCACCTTTTCGGTCAGGCCCGCTTCGTCCAGGCAGTGCCAGACGCGGGCCTCGTCGATGCCGGTGCGGCACTGGGCCACGTTCTCGGCCACGGTGGCCGACAGGACCGAGAAATCCTGAAACACCGCCGCGAACAGCTTGTAATAATCCCGGCGGTTATACGGGCGGATGTCCTGCCCATTGAGCAGGACACGGCCCTCGGTGGGATCGAGGAAGCCGCAGAGCAGCTTGACCAGCGTGGTCTTGCCCGCACCGTTCAGGCCCACGATGGCGAGGTTCTCGCCGGGGCGGACGGTCAGGTCGAGCTTGTGGATGGTGTCCTTCTCCGCGCCGGGGTACCGGTAGCTGACCCCTTCGAGCCGCAGCTCATAGGGGGTGTTCGGCCGCTTTTCCAGCGGGAGGCCGTCCTCAAAGCGGAACGGTTCCGGATATTCGAGAAATTCCCGCACAGTGGAGATGTCGAGACACTGCTTGTGCAGTTTTGCAAACTTTTCCAGAATGCCGCTGATCCACTGGGCAAAGCCGGTGGCCGCGCCGAAATAGAGCAGGAATTGCGAGACCGGCAGGCCCTGTTCCAGCGTCAGCCAGATCAGGTAGGCATAGGCCGCGCCGTTGCGCACCAGCAGCAGGGCCAGGTCGATGACATTGGCCCAGAGGTAGGCCGTCTCCCGCCGGAGCAGGAAGCCGTGGTAGAGCCGCATCGTGCTCTCCCAGAGTTCTTCCACCCACTCCCGCAGGCCGAAGATGCGGATATCCTTGCCGTACTGCCGGTCGGTGGCGACCTTCTGCACGTAGGCCAGCCGCTTCACATACCCGGCTTCCTCCTCGCGGTGGCGGTAGCCCCACTCGTTGATCCGCCGGGACGCCAGATAGCTGACGACCGATGTGGCGCAGACCAGCAGGCAGAGCCAGGCGTTCAGGCCGGACAACAGCAGCAGGTAGGCCCCGAAGCCGAAGAGGTTGGTCAGGATCTCGCCCCAGCTCACCCAGAATGCTTCGACGGATTCATTGTTGGTGCTCCCGGCCCGGTCAGCCTTGGCGCTCAGATCCAGGAAGCGCTTGTCCAGCAGGTTCGGGTAGGAGGTGCCGGCCCGCTTGCGGGCCGAGAGGTCCAGGATATCGACCCGGACGTTCATTTTTCCAAAGAGATTCAGTTCGCTCAGATAACTTTGCAGGAAGGTCAATGCGACCAGCAGCACGGAAAAACCGCCAATGACCGCCAGCAGACGGCCCAGCGCCATCCCCTGTTCCAGCACCCGGAGCACCGCCGGGGCAAACAGCAGCTCCGCGATGGTCCTGCCCGCCGTGACCAGCGCCAGCGAGAGGCCGACCGTGAACACCGTCCAATGTCTGCCCCGCCATGCCACGCCCAGCATATAGGCCGTGATCTGCCAGAGGTCGTATTTTGGTTTTTGCTTCGTTTTGTTCGTTCCCGTTTCCATGTGGGATTCCCCTTTCGTTCGTCTGGGCCTATCCTACCACAAAAAATCGTCCCCGGCACAAATCGGGGACGAACGGTTCATTTTGGGGGATGAATTGCAACGGTTTCCTCGGTACGACCTCTCCATTGTACAACCTCTCCGTCAATGCTTCGCATTGCCACCTCTCCTTGTAGGAGAGGCCTTGGCAGTCCTCGCAAAGTCTCCGGTTCCGCCAGAGGCTCTCCTACCAGGAGAGCTGTCGAGCGCAAGCGAGACTGAGAGGTTGTACCAAGGAACACCTTCCAATTTCATACTTGCGGGATCAAGATCTCCGTCGTGAAGGCTCCATCCTCGCTGTTGCGGCTGAGGTAGCCGTCCAGCTTTTCGACGATGGCGTCGATGCGCACCAGACCGAAGCCGTGGCCCTCGCCCTTGGTGGTGGCGAACCGCCCGGCAAGCTTTGTCTGCTTCTGGCTGGCCGTGAAGTTGGTGAACGAGATGTAGAGCTGGGTGCCTTTCATATCCAGATACACCCGGATGAGGCGTTCGGCTTCGGGCAGGGCGGCGCTGGCATCCATGGCGTTGTCGAACAGGTTGCCGAGGATGCAGCAGAGATCCAGCTCGCTCATCTTCAGCCGAACCGGAATGTGGGCATCGATCTGCACCGGGATGTTCCGGCTCTTCGCGAGGGAGATCTTGCTGTTGAGGATGGCATCCGCCATGGCGTTGCCCGTCTTGACCGCAAGGTCCACGGTGTTCAGGTCGGTGTCCAGCTGGTCAAGGTAGGCCCGGATGCCTTCCAGATCCCCCTGCGCCGCCAGGACCTTCATGGTCTGGATGTGGCCGCGGTAATCGTGCCGCCAGCCCCGCATCTGGCGGTACATGTTGTCCACCTCTTTGTAATGCGTCTCGATGAGCTCCCGCTGGTAGGCTTCGATGCGGTGATCCAAAAGCCTTGAAAAAAGTTTCAGCATCTGTTTTCCCTTCCTCTGCCTCATGTCCTCTCGATGATAGCCCGGTTCAGCGGCTCATAGCTGCCGCGCGGCAGGGGCAGCACTGTGCCGTCCGCCAGAACGACCTCCTTTTTGGTCACGCGGCGGATCTGCTTCAGGTTCAGGATCATCCCCCGCCCCACCCGGAAAAACTGCTCGTCCAGCTCCGCCTCGAACTCGGCCAGCGTCCGCTTGAGGGTATAGTCCTGCCTGGCGTGGACGGTCACATAGTTCTGGTGCACATCCAGATACCGCACCTCATACAGCGGCAGACGGATCATCTCGCCGGAACGTTCGAGGTTCAGGCAGCGCTCGTTCCGGCGGTGCTTCTCCCACGCGCGGTCAAGCACGGCACAGAGCTTTTCGGGGCGGACCGGCTTCATCAGGTAATGGAGCGCGGCCACATCGTAGCCCTCGGCGATGTAATCCGAGTAGCCGGTGATGAAGACGATCTGCACGGCTTCGTTCTCCTGCCGGACCGTTTTGGCCAGCGTGACACCATCTGCGCCGGGCATTTCCACATCAAGCAGTAATAAATCAAAATTTTTATCCTCTGCGTAGCAGAACAGGAACTGTTCCGCCGAGGAAAAGGCCCGGCATTCCAGCGCGACGCCCCGCTGCTCTGCCCAGTGCGCCACGATGCCGCGCACATAGTCCGCATCCGCTGCGCTGTCGTCGCACACCGCTGCCCGATACGCCATCCTGTTCTCTCCCCTCTGTTATCTTTTTTCCGATTATGACACATTTCCGGTGGGATTGCAACAAAAAAAGAGGCTGCGAACCTCCCCCAGTCACGGCGCTGCCGTGCCAGCCCCCTCTGGGAGGGGGCCTTTTGCCTCCCTCATAGAGGGAGGTGGCATTCGCGTCAGCGATGCCGGAAGGAGTATCGCAGCCTCTTCGGCTGGTTCTTAGTAGTTGTGCTTCTTCAGCTCAAAATAGCTCTGGGGATGTGCGCAGACGGGGCACTTGAGGGGTGCGGACTTGCCGATGTAAGTGTAACCGCAGTTCCTGCACTGCCAGACCTGCTGCTCCTCACGGGCAAAAACCTGGTTGTTCTTCAGGTTCTCGGCCAGCTCGCGGTAGCGCTCCTCGTGCTCTTTTTCGATCTGAGCCACCATGGTGAAGAGCGCGGCCAACTGGGGGAATCCCTCTTCCTTGGCCTCTTTCGCCATGCGGGGGTACATCTCGGTCCACTCGTCGTGCTCGCCGCCCGCTGCCATTTCCAGGCAGGTCATGGTGTCGGGGATGGAGCCGCCGTGCAGGGCTTTGAACCACATCTTGGCGTGTTCCTTTTCGTTGGCGGCCGTCTCCTCAAAGATCGCGGCCAGCTGCTCATAGCCTTCCTTCTTGGCTACGCTGGCGAAGAAGGTGTACTTGTTGCGGGCCTGGCTCTCGCCTGCAAATGCTTCCCACAGGTTTTTCTCGGTCTTGGTGCCCTTGAGTTCCATAATCCATGCTCTCCCTTATCGTTTGTGTGTATGTGCTCGCCTCCGGCTGCAACCGGGGCGTTCCTTCTGAGAGTATTATAACAGAATTCGAGTTCAAAATCAAGAATGATTCCTATTTATTTTGAGAATTATTTTCAATTAGTGCTGCTTCAGCGCGCAGACAGCCAGGCTGAGGGCGCTCCACGCGGCCTGATACATCAGCACAGCGGCAACGGACAGGGTGCCGATGCTGCCCGCATAGGTCAGCAGCACACCGATGGCCACCGAGAACCAGACCGACACCAGCTGCACCGTGGTGGCAGCCGTCTCGGCGTTCTGGGCCTGCTCGGCGGCGCGGAGACCGCCGATGAGGCTGACGAAGCCCTCATCGTGCAGCATACAGCAGCGGGCGGCGTTCTCCGGCTGCGCCGGGGCGGCGTTCAGGGCGTCGCACTGATCCTGTTCCAGTAGGGTGATCATGCCCTCCGGCAGATGGTAGGCGTCGGTGATGTGCTTGGCGGTCAGGCTGGGGTCCTTGCAGGTGACCAGAAGGCGGATGTTCTCCTTTTGCAATACTTCCAGCCCGCGGGCCGCATTCCGCCCGCCCGTGGAGCGCAGCACGAACATGGCGTGAAGGTTGCCCGAAACCGCCAGATACAAGATCTGCATGGCCCCATGCTGGGAGTGCTCTTCCTCGTACTCCGCTTCGGGCACGGGGACGCCTTCCTTTTCCATATAGGCGCGGTTGCCGATCAGGACGCGGTTGTTGTCGCACCAGGCCGCAAAGCCGAGGCCGTAGTGGATCTCCAGATCCTTGATGGGGTAGAGGATGTCGGTGCGGTCCTCAATGATCTGGCGGAACAGACCGCGCAGGGTCTCGCAGCTCTGGTTCAGGATGCTGGCCGCATAGAGGATGGCGCGGTCGATGCGGCCCCCCTTGAAGATGCGGATGTCCTCCAGATTCACGCTGTCCGCGGTGAAAAGCTCGTCGGCGTCCACCTGCACGGTGTCCACGCCGCCCAGTTCTTCGATCGCGGCCCAGCCGGGAATGACCGCACCGGCAGCGGCAGCGCTCTTTTGCAGCCGCAGGGTGGCCAGACCGGCCACCAGCGTGGAGGAGAGCGGAGCGCCCATGCAGAGCATGGCGGTCATGGCCGCAGCCATGCCGTTGAGCCCGCCGCCGAACAGCAGGAACGCCAGACCGCTGAGCACCGCAGCCCCCAGCAGGATGTACGACGTCTTGCGGGCGCGGCGCTCACTGGCGCGCTCGCCAAAGCTCTGTTCCAGCAGGGCGTCGTCCCACTGGACCGGGCGGCTGAGCAGGACCCAGGGGTCCTTTTCGTCCAGACTGCGGGCAAGCATCCGGATCAGGTCCTTGTCCTTGACCCGGAACGCCCCCTGCAGCCCGGCCGGGTCTTTGGTGGCCAGGTCGTAGCCGTTTTTCACAGCGGCCAGCAGCACCCGGCTGCCCAGCAGGGCCATGAACAGCCCCAGCGCCGCGATGCCGGACAGCAGCGTCCAGCTGGACGTCTGGTAGCTCCTGGCGTTGAGCAGGGCGATGGCGGCTTCCAGCGCCGCACCGCAGGCGGCCAGTGCGGGCATAGTGTCCGCACTGGGGCGGCGGTCTTTTTTCAGGCCGCTCAGGCCGTCCCGCAGGACGGGGTAGGCCACGGCCAGCGCCGCAGCCAGCACCAGCAGGTTGGCGGCGTAGAATGCCGCCGGAGCGACGACCGGGTCCAGCGAGGCGATGGGGGCCAACAGGCCCGCCGCCGTCAGCCCAAAGTGGAGCAGCACCACAGCCAGGATGCCGCTGAGCACACAGCGCAGCGTGAGTTCTGCGCTCATCTTATGCAGCTTCTCGCCCACGGTTTCGGGGGTAGACTCTTCGGCAGGCTCTGCGGCAGCTTCCTCTGCCGGGGCCGCAGGCGTCTCGGCTGCGGGTGCTTCGCCGGGCGCGGCCTTTGCAGCCGCTTCCGCAGGCGGGGCAGCTTCGGCGGGTGCAGCATCCGGTGCGGGGACCGGTGCTTCCGGCTTCTCCTCTTCCTCCTCAAGGCCCACCAGCGGGATGCTCATGCTGTCGTCCATGCTGGGCGGCGTCTCCCGCGCGGGGGCCGCAGGCGCGGCTTCGTCGTCGCCCTCCCCAAAGAAGCGGAAGGGCTGGGTCGGCTCCGGTCGGGCCTCTTCCGGCTCCGGCTTGCGGGTCCGGTCCTCGGCGAAGACCATCTTCGGCAGGACCGCGCGGGCCTTTTCCTCGGCCTCCAATGCGGCGGTCTCAACGCCCAGCACCTCCTGCGGGGCGGGCGTGTCTGCTTCGGGCCTGGTCGGTTTCGGAGCCGGGAAGAGCAGGGCCTTGAGCTCCTGCATCTCAGCATGTTCCTTCTGCTCCTGCGGGGTCAGCGGGCCGTGCACATAGGTCTTCTCATATTTCGGCTGCGGCTGCGGAGCGGGCTGCTTTTCGGCAGCAGGCTTCCGCTCGGCCGGTACGGCCGGGGCAGGCTGCACCGGCGGTTCCGGCTCCTCTGCCACAAAGAAGTCTGCGGCCAGTTCCAGATCCGCCTTCGGCTCAGCGGCCTCGTCCTCACCACCCAGCCGGATCTCACCCGTCGGCGGAAGTTCCTGCGGCATGGCTGGCTCTTCGGGGGCAGGCTCTGCCTCCTCCTTGGCGCGGCCCAGGATGCGGCCCAGGATGCTGCTCTGGGTCTTCTGCTTTGCAGGCTCCTGCTTTTCGTCGTCCCGGCGCTTCATCTCATCGGGCACCTGCGCCACACTGGTGCTGAAAAAGGTGCGGAATTTTTCTTCCTTGGCTGCGAGGTCCTCCGGGTTCGTTTTTTCAAAGCCGTTTTTACGGGCATCATTCTTCGCCATTCGTTGTACCTCCCTGCTCAATCTCTGCGGAGCAGTCCGCGTTTATTCGCCTGCGCGCTGGCTCTGGATCTCATACAAAATGATGCCAGCCGCCACCGAGACGTTGAAGCTGTCCACGCCGGTGCCCTGTGCGGCCATATCCAGCCGAACCACGCCGTCGCAGAGCTTTTTCACCAGCTGCGAGACGCCGCTGCCCTCGCTGCCCAGCACCAGCGCGATGGGGCCGGTGAGGTTATTTTTGCGCAGGGGCACACCGTCCATATCGGCACAGTAGACGAAAACGCCCTGGTCCTTCAGGCGGCGGATGGTCTCGCCGATGTTGGCCACACGGGCCACGGGCAGGCGCTCCGCAGCACCGGCGCTGGATTTGATGACGGTGGGGGTCACAGAAGCGCCGCCCCGCTTGGGGATGACGATGCCGTGGGCACCGCAGAGCAGTGCGCTGCGCATCACCGCCCCCAGATTGTGGGGGTCTTCGATGCCGTCGCTCAGCACGAGGAAAGGCGGCTCCCCCTTCGCCTTGGCCGCTGCCAGCAGGTCTTCCACGGTGGCATACTCGATCTCGCTGGCAAATGCAGCCACGCCCTGGTGGCTCTCGGTGCCGGTCATCAGGCGGAGCTTGTTGGGGTGGACCCGCTTGACGGTGGCCCCGGCCTCCTTGGCCATGGCGGTGAAGTACGCCGCCACAGCGGGGGCCATGCCCTCGGCCAGCAGCACCGTGTCCACGCCGGAGCCGCTCTTGAGCAGCTCGGTCACGGGGTTCTTGCCGTAGACCAGGCTCTCATTCTTCGGCGTGTCCTCCGCAGCGCGGCGGGGGCGGCGCGGCATTTTCTGTTCGTCCATTGTGTTCTCCTTCCATTTATCGAAAAGGGACAGGCCCTTTTTGTTTCACTGTTTACGAAATTCGACAGATTGTCATAGTAAAGTATAACATAACCGCCCCGCCTTTGCCATAGGATTCCCCTTTTTTCTCGCCTGAATTTTGTCCCGGCCGGCAGAGTGCAGCCCCCTTGTCATTTTATCGGTATATTTTTTTCGGCAAAAGTTTTCCACATTCGAGTCCATATACACTTTGTAAAACAGGCCTTTCTTTTCCACATGTTGAAAACTCCGTTGAAAGTGTTCAAAAATCAAGCATCTGCGCCCACTTTCCGGGTGGAATTCCACACTTTCCACCGGGTTTTCAACCGTGAGGAAATTTTCCGTGCAGAAGCCGCCGTACTTTTTGTAAAATTCAAGTCGGAAATATGACTATTTTTTGAACGTCTCGTTCCCGCATTTTGCCACAATCTCCAACATCATTTTGACGAACGGGAAACCATGTTGAAAATTTGGATTGATTTTATAGTTTGTTTGGGGTATACTAGCCTTACAGGTTCGTTAAGGGATACGCAAAGTCGCATTCTCAAACGACTTTTCACCCCAATAATATGAATTTGCGGAGGTAATGAATAATGTTGGTAAATGCAACCGAAATGCTCATCAAGGCACGCGACGGCCACTACGGTGTGCCCCAGTTCAACATCAACAACCTGGAGTGGACCAAGGCTGTGCTGACCGCCTGCGAGGAGATGAAGAGCCCTGTCATTCTGGGCGTCTCCGAGGGTGCTGGCAAGTACATGACCGGTTTCAAGACCGTTGCTGCGATGGTCAGCGCAATGGTCGATTCCATGGGGATCACCGTTCCCGTTGCTCTGCATCTGGACCACGGCACCTACGAAGGCTGCAAGGCCTGCGTGGAAGCCGGTTTCTCTTCCATCATGTTCGACGGCAGCCACTACTCCATTGAGGAGAATGTGGAGAAGACCAAGGAGCTGGTCGCTCTGGCACATTCCAAGGGCCTGAGCATCGAAGCTGAGGTCGGTTCCATCGGCGGCGTCGAGGACGGCGTCGTGGGCGCTGGCGAGATCGCAGATCCTGCGGAGTGCGCAAAGATCACCGATCTGGGCATCGACTTCCTGGCAGCCGGCATCGGCAACATCCACGGTGTCTACCCGGCCAACTGGAAGGGCCTGGACTTCGAGGCTCTGGACCGCATCCACAAGGCCACTAACAACATCCCCCTGGTCCTGCACGGCGGCACCGGCATCCCCGACGAGATGATCGCAAAGGCCATCAGCCTGGGCGTCTCCAAGATCAACATCAACACCGAGTGCCAGCTGGTCTTCGCTGAGGCCACCCGCAAGTACATCGAGGCTGGCAAGGATCAGCAGGGCAAGGGCTTCGACCCCCGCAAGCTGCTGGCTCCCGGCTCTCAGGCCATCATCGACAAGTGCAAGGAGAAGATCGAGCTGTTCGGCTGCGCAGGCAAGGGCTAAGCAGGCACTCGTATCGTAACCGGTACACCACCCAATAAATTATGCGGTCCCGTCGCACTGTTATGCACAGTGCCGCGGGACCGCTTTTTTGCTTTATTTTTTCTTTATAGACGAGCCGTCAGACGCGGGTCTTTTCCATATCTCCAAAAATGTATTGCATACAGTCCTGCACCCAGAAGCAGACAAAAAATCGAATAGCTAAGGATCGGAAGCCGCAGCAGTACGATCTTACCCGCGACCTGGGTAAAGAACCAGCCCGTTCCATACAGGGTCACGATATAAAGCACTAGCCATGTAGCATATTTCAGCCAATGATCTCGCGGCGGAAAGCCTACCTGCTCCATCATCCGGCGGAACAGTGCGCAAAAAGCCGTCACTGCAACAACAAGCTGCATCAGATAGCCTACAGAAAGTTCAAAAACCCAATCGCCAATTACCGGGTAAAGCAGCAGCCCTTCCACGCCCCACTCAAAGAAAAAATACAGCGGTGCAAGAAACCAGAAGTAATCCGCAGCTCTCAGTGTTTTCAAACTTGGCTTGACCTCCTCCACAAAGGTTTTTGCATCCGAAATCGAATCGAACAGTTCCTGATTTTCCGCATTGGCTTGGATGGAAATATCAAGCAGATCGTTGCGCACAAGTTCAATACCGCAGGAGTCCCAGCTGACCCGACGAAGATAGCGGATTACTTCCTTAAGCTGCTCCTGACTTTTTTCTGTCAGCAGTCTGGTACGCATCCGGTTTGCCTTTCGCAATGCAAAATACTTATTCATCTGGCCCCTCCTTAAAAATTTTTTCCACCAGCTGACAGAGCTGTCTCCAATCCTGCCGAAACTCAAACAGCGCCTGCCGCCCTTCCTCTGTTACAACGTAATATTTCCGACTTGGCCCCTTGGGGGAAGGTCTGCGTTCTACCGTGACCTTTCCCTGTTGTTCCAACCGCAGCAGCAGCGGATACAGTGTGCTTTCGCTCAGGTCTGAAAAACCGAGCTGTTTCAGATTCATCACGATCTCATAGCCATAGGTCGGCTCTCTGCTGATGAGTTTCAGAACACAGAACTCCAAAATACCCTTGAGAAGCTGTGTGTTGTTTTCCACCGGGGACTCCTCCTTTCTGCTATCTTGTATTACGTAGTAGCTTGTCTATATTGTATTACATAGTAGTGTTTCTGTCAAGCCCTGCTGCATTCGCATTTCTACTAAAGATCATACCGCATTTTTGTGCAACAAAAAACGCCCTAAGATTTCTCTTAGAGCGTTTCGTTCAAGTCGGCGACTACCTATTTTCACAAGCCGTTTCCAGCTAACTATCTTGGGCACGAGTGAGCTTAACTACTGTGTTCGGAATGGGAACAGGTGGGACCTCACCGTCATCGTCACCGACCATATGACTGAATCAGTATAACATATTTGTTTTACTGTGTCCAGTGTTTTTAGAAGGACGTGCCTTCAAAACTGAATAATCACTGCTAACATTTTTTCGTTGACTCTTTGAGTCTCAAGCGAATTGTGGTCAAGCCCTCGATCTATTAGTACACACTTGCTGAATGGATCGCTCCACTTACACATCGTGCCTATCAACCTTGTAGTCTTCAAGGGATCTTACCTGATCAAATCAGTGGGATATCTTATCTTTGGGTCGGCTTCACGCTTAGATGCTTTCAGCGTTTATCCGATCCGTACGTAGTTGCCCAGCTATGCTCCTGGCGGAACAACTGGTGCGCCAGAGGTACGTCCGTCCCGGTCCTCTCGTACTAGGGACAGCTCCCATCAAATATCCTGCGCCCACGACAGATAGGGACCGAACTGTCTCACGACGTTCTGA